>Ga0208203_1000045_pt1 | contig 63722 bp, 47 predicted proteins | sample DeeseametaMP2914_FD_184167 | JGI IMG/M metagenome (GOLD analysis project Ga0208203, IMG submission 184167) | Marine microbial communities from the Deep Atlantic Ocean - MP2914 (SPAdes) | ecosystem: Environmental > Aquatic > Marine > Oceanic | place: West of Santa Cruz de la Palma, Atlantic Ocean...
GGAGCAGTGTCTGTCGCTGGCGGCGAATCATCTTCCTCACCCCTGGCATGTGATTGCCCAGAGTACCGGTGGTGCCATCATCATGGATTACCTGACCAGCCGTGGCGATGGTGATGACAATCCCTTCGAAAAAGTGATTCTGCTGGCGCCGCTGGTGCGGCCCTTCAAATGGAGCACCGGTCGCTGGCTACATACCCTGATCAGCCCTTTTGCGAAAAGCATCAAGCGGGTGTTCACCATCAATTCCAATGATCCGGATTTTCTCGACTTTCTTGAAAACCGCGATCCACTGCAGGCTCGCCGTGTTTCTGCCATCTGGGTGAGTGCGTTGAAAAAATGGCTTCCGGGATTCGAGAAGGCCTCACGAATCAAGGTCTCGCCCATCGTCATTCAGGGAGATCTGGATGAGACCGTCGACTGGCGGTACAACCTGAATGTGATCCGCCAAAAATTTGAAGATCCCCAGATTACGATGTTATCCGGGGCTCGCCATCAGCTTGCCAACGAGGCGGAAGAGTTTCGCGAGAAAATATTTTCGATACTGGACGAGCATTTGGATAGCGACTGATATTTTACGGTTTGTCACTTGCGATTCAGCTGAGGCAGGAGGAGTCTGGGGGTAAGACTGATCAGGTCTCTGGCGGTGGCACGGCGGATCCGTCTCATCGCTTTGAGCAGAGCGGCAATGGCAGGGAGAGATCGTATGGGTAATGGCAGAAGCCTCCTCAGTGTTGTCATTCTCCTGTTGCTTGGTGAAGTGGCTTTGGCTAGTGGCGTGCAGGACCATCAAGACAGTCGCGCTACCGGTGACTCTGGCTACGCGATTGAGCAGCAAAGACGTCAAACCCGGCAGCAGATGCAGGAGGAGCGCGACGCCCATCGCGATCGCGCAGAATCCAGGGAACGTGAATTGCAGGACAACATTCAGCAGCGTCGTGATGAGATGCTGGAGAACCTTGATCGTGATGCATCAACCGGGCGTGGCGAGTAATCAATACTCGCTGACGCGGCCGTCGGCACCGACCAGCACTACATCGGCGGGACGTTTGGCAAACAGGCCGTTGGTGACCACGCCGACGATGTTGTTGATTTTTTCTTCCATCTCGAGGGGGTTGAGAATCTCGAGATTGTGCACATCAAGGATGATGTTGCCGTTGTCGGTGACAAAGTCATCGCGGTATTTCGGTTGCCCCCCCAACGCCACAAGCTTGCGGGCAACATGAGAGCGGGCCATGGGAATGACTTCTACCGGTAACGGGAAGCGCCCCAGCAGTTTTACCTGCTTGCTGCCATCGACAATGCAAATGAACCGGTCGGCTACGGCGGCAACAATTTTTTCCCGCGTGAGTGCACCGCCGCCGCCCTTGATCATTTCGCGGTGGCGGTTCACTTCATCTGCACCATCCACATAGACCGGCAGACGGTCCACGTCATTCAATGATACAACGTCGATACCATGGGCCTTGAGACGTTCCGCGGTGGCTTCTGAGCTGGCGACTGCACCCTTGATGCGATCCTTCATGGAGGCCAGACCGTCGATAAAGAAATTGGCGGTAGAGCCTGTGCCGACGCCGATGAATTCGCCTTCCGGAACATATTTCAGGGCCGCCTCGGCCACCTGCTTTTTCAGCGTATCCTGATCCATGAGATTGTCCTGTCATGCTGATGAGTGCCAGTGCTCATCGTGAACGTGTGGGGGCTCAACAACCTGGTCAGACGTCAGACGTCCGACCGGCGCAGCTTTACTGATAACCCAACAAAGCGCCAATTATAGGCCAGCCTGGGCGCGGACTCGACCCCGGACTATCGCAATTCGCCACGCCTGCCCCTAGACTAGGGAGCTTCTTTCATCCTTCCCTGAGCAAGCCGGAAACCTCCATGCTGGACAAATACGTTAAACGGATACTGCAATCCCGCGTCTATGACGTGGCGGTGGAAACCCCTATTCATGCAGCCCCGTTGATTTCCAAACGTATTGGCAACCGCGTATTGCTCAAGCGTGAAGACTTGCAGCCGGTGTTCTCCTTCAAGTTGCGTGGCGCCTACAACAAGCTGTGTCAGTTGACCCAGGAGCAGCTCGATCGTGGGGTCATCTGTGCCTCGGCGGGTAATCACGCCCAAGGCATGGCGCTGGCGGCAACGTCCATGGGGGTCAAGGCGACTATCGTGATGCCGCGAACCACTCCGGACATCAAGGTCAATTCCGTGCGCAATCATGGTGGCAAGGCGGTGTTGCACGGTGACAGTTTTGACGAAGCCCTGGCGCATGCCCGCAAGCTGGAGACACGTGATGGCCTGACCTTTGTGCATCCCTACGATGATCCGGATGTGATCGCCGGGCAGGGCACGGTGGCCATGGAGATTCTCCGTCAGCAAAGCCGGGAACTGGATGCCATCTTTATTCCGGTAGGCGGCGGTGGTTTGGCGGCCGGAGTGGCCGCCTATGTGAAATATGTACGCCCGGACGTCAAGATCATCGCGGTGGAGCCAGAAGATGCGGCCTGCCTGAAAGCCGCCATGGACAAGAAGCGCCGGGTCACGCTCAAGGAGGTCGGCTTGTTTGCCGATGGGGTGGCGGTGCGGCAGATCGGCAAGGAAACCTATCGGGTGCTCAAGGACACGGTGGATGAAGTGATCACCGCCACCACCGATGAGATCTGTGCGGCCATCAAGGATGCCTTCGAAGATACGCGGGCGATCTGTGAGCCTGCCGGCGCACTGGCGCTGGCCGGCCTGAAAAACTGGGTGGCGAAACACGGGGTCGAGAACCAAACCCTGGTGGCGATTCAGAGTGGCGCCAACGTGAACTTTGATCGCCTGCGCCATGTCTCCGAGCGCGCCGAGCTGGGCGAGCAGCGGGAAGCGATTCTGGCGGTGACGATTCCGGAGAAACCCGGGGCCTTCAAGGCGTTCTGTCAGGCGCTGGGGCGCCGGGGTATTACCGAATTCAACTATCGCTACAGCGATGATCGCGATGCCAATATCTTTGTGGGTATCCAACTCAAGCCCGGCGGCAAGGCGCTGCAGGCTCTGATGCAGGAACTCACCGAGAAAGGTTATCCGGTGGTGGATCTGAGTGGCAACGAAATGGCCAAGCTGCATATCCGCCATCTGGTGGGCGGCCATACCCCGCGGCAAGACCTCCAGGAGCGACTGTTCCGGGTCGAATTCCCCGAGCGGCCGGGCGCGCTGATGGCGTTTTTACAATCCCTGGGTGGCAAGTGGAATATCAGCCTGTTCCATTACCGCAATCACGGTGCGGCCTATGGGCGGGTGCTGGTGGGTTTCCAGGTGGCCGAAGCGCAGCAGGGGCAGTTCCTGGCGGATGTGAAAAAAGTGCCTTACCCGATGGTGGAAGAGAGCGATAACCCGGCTTACCGACTCTTTTTGAATTGATTCGTGAACTCGACCGATAGTCGGTGGTCACACACTGCCAGACGCCCCGCTTTCGCGGGGCGTCTGGCGTTTCAGGCTGGCTCTTCTGCGCGTATGCTTGCATATCAGTGAAGAGATTGGGCATCAGTTATGAGTAAGTTCTGTTAAGAAGCGTCAACAGAGCGCCATAACTGCTTGACTTTACATTTCGCAATGGTCAAATTTTGACCCGGTTGGCATTTTCTGCTCGCCAATCAGACTAAAGTGACAATCCTGTTAATACTTTTGGGTCACTTTTTTCATATTGCTGTACCATTTTGGGGAATAACAATGAAGAAGAAGCCGGATGCCTTGGTGCTACTGGCAATCGTATTCGGGCTGGGCGTGTTGGTGAGTAGCCTCACCCACGGTGGCAACGAGCCGGACTATCAGCAATACGCTGACAGTGCGGGCATTGTCATCAGCCACAGCCAGCAGTAACGGTCAGATCCACCGGCTGGTCCCACGGGGCCAGCGGTATCACCCCCTTTTCCACTCGCTGAAAGTCGTACCCCACCGCCACCAGTCTGGGTCGTCGCGGTCGTCTTGCCATGTCTGCCAGCGTGCGGTCGTAGTAGCCCCCTCCCATGCCCAGCCGAAAGCCCTCCTGATCAAATGCCACTGCCGGTAGCAGGATCACGTCCAGTGCCCACAGGGCGCGTCCGCGCAGCAGCAGGGCGGGTTCGGCGATGCCGTACTGATTGGGGCGCATGGGGTGGTGAGGTTGCCAGAGCCGGAAGCGTAGATGGCCACGGCGCAGAGGATCCACAAAGGGCAGGTAAGTGGAGCAATGACGAAAGCGTGGGTGGCGCAGGGCGGGTTGCAGGTCCAGTTCGCCATCATTGGGCAGGTAGAGTGCCAAATGCTGACAGCGGCGATAACCCAAGGCAGCGTTCAGGGCCGGTGCGATGCGTTGGCTGGCCCGGCGGCGCTGACCCGGTGTCAGGGCCCGGCGTTGCTGTCGGAACTGGCGCCGAAGCTGGCGTCGTTGCGTTGCGGTCATGGTCTCAACCGAACAGAAATAAAGGGTGCTTCCCGGTCCGCCGCTGCGGGCTTGACCCTTGAACCGTATGGTTCAAGGTGGAGGCAGCAGCATTGCCCTCAGGCTTTCCGCTCATTAGGCGGACATGCACACGGACAAGGCAATATATGCCCCCGGGTATTACGTTATCGGCTCAGGGACATGGCCCTCTGGCGTACGAGCCAGGAAACACTCGAGGCCATTATAACAGTGGTGCGGGGCGGTGACAGTCTTGACAGGGCAGAAAGGCAGTTAACAGTTAATAGTGAATAGTTAATAGCTAAGTTCAAAACCGAACCCTCCGCTACGAAGCCGCGTAGGTTGGAAATTGCCGCCAGGCAATCTCCGACATGGCGTTGCAGGGTGGCAAAGGATTGGTTTCGAGAAAGGAGTCGCGAGTTTCGAAAGGCGACACCTGCGGGCAGGATGTGAGGTTTTCGCAACTCGAAACTCGTTACTCGCTTCTGAGGTTCGGGCGAAGTCAGCGATGGGCGTGTTGCGTGTCGCGTGATGCCTGAAGCGTCTTTTACAGCTTGCGGCGGGCGTCTTCGAAGGCCTGGATTTCGTCTTCCAGGCGGCTGAGCAGGGCTTGCACCCGGGCTTCGCTCTCGGAGTCCTGGGAGGCGGCCTGACGCGCCTTGAGCAGTTCGTGGCTCATGTTCAGGGCGGTCATGATGGCAATGCGTTCCAGACCAATCACGTTGGCGTCGCGCACTTCACGGAGTTGCTCATCCAGATAGCGGGCCGCAGACAGCAGGTTGTCCTGTTCACCAGCCGGGCAGGCGACACGGTACTCCTTGTCGAGCAAGTGAATCACCAGGGAGTTTTCGTTAGACATGGCCGGTAGCACCGCATTGGCTGTGGATCAGTGTCAGGCAGGATGCCACGCTCAGGAATCCTGCTCCAGAGATTTCAGACGCGTGATGATGGCCTCGACCTTGTTGCGGGCCACGTCATTTTTTTTCAGCAACTGGGCGCGTTCTTCCACCAGTTTGGCCTCACGTTCATGCAGGGCCAGATTTTCCTGACGCAATCGGGAGCTGATACGCAGCAGCTCGTCCACGCGGGTTTCCAGTTGCCTTAGTTGTTGTTCCGTCGTCATGGCAAAATGGTCGCTGTTCGCCTAAGGTGTGGGCCGGTTTCGGCCCCGCGTCCCCTGCACCTTACCGGGATTTGCCAGCAATGGCGTCCCCCTCCCGGTTGACAGGCTGTTTCAACTATAGGTGTGAGGTTGGCAGGGGTCAATGAAATTGAATGGTGGTAGCCACTTAGCGCACACTTCTCACAGCCTTCCTCAGGAAGGTGCTCTCGCCGCAGGTATCCAAGACGGGGTGTTTCATGTCCAACCAGATTGATTTTGAAGTGCTGGCCCAGGCCCTGGCCGCGGCAGGTATTGCCCATTCTCCCAGCGAACTTCAGGGGCTGGCGGCAGGGCTGTTGGCTACCGGCCATGGCGGCCGCGATGAGGAGCTGCTTGGGGTGCTGGCGTCCCACGTTGACTTCGAGCCGGGGCAGCAGTTCGAGGCATCTCTTGCCGGTATGCTCGTGGCCATGCGCGATGGTCTTGCTGACGGTTTTGCCGACACCGGTTTGGCACTTCACCTGTTGTTGCCTGCCGATGAGGATGATCTGGGCTTGCGGGTGGCGGCGATCGCCCAGTGGTGCGAGGGTTTTCTGGTGGGCTTTGGCACCGGCTCGGCCAATACCCATGACAAGGATCTCTCACCGGGTGTCCAGGAAGCGCTGTCTGACCTGGCGGCCATCAGCCAGGTGGAAACGCCAGATGCCGATGGCGATGAAGAGGAAGATATGTTCGAGCAAGTGGCGGAACACTGCCGCATGTCCGCCCTGATGATTTACACTGATCTGGTCATGCGCCGGGAAGGTAAGCCGGATGCGCCGGCCAGCAAGCCGCCGACTCGTCACTGACCTAACGCCCAGCCGATACTGCAAGGAGTGGTCTTGAGCATCAACCGTCAGGAATACGCCCGCCGCCGTCAGGAGCTGATGGGCGTCATGGGGCCCAACAGCATCGCCATTTTGCCTGCCGCCCCGGAGCGCACCCGTAACCGGGATGTGGAATATCCCTACCGACAGAACAGTGATTTCTGGTATCTCACCGGCTTTGGTGAGCCCGAGGCGGTGCTGGTCCTGTTGCCCGGCCGTGAGCATGGCGAGTACGTGCTGTTCTGTCGTGAACGCGACCGCACCATGGAGATCTGGAACGGTTACCGGGCAGGCCCCGATGGGGCCGTTAAGGATCATGATGCTGACGATGCCTTTCCGGTTGGCGATATCGATGAAATTCTGCCGGGCCTGATTGAGGGCCGGGAGCGGGTTTTTTATGACCTGGGCCACGATGCGGAGTTTGACCGCCGCCTGATGGGTTGGGTCAACAGTATTCGCGAGCGGGTTCGCTCCGGGGCCCAGCCGCCGGGCGAGTTCGTCGCCCTGGCGCACCATCTGCACGACATGCGTCTGTTCAAGTCAGCAGCGGAAGTGAAGTTGATGCGCAAGGCGGCAAGCATCTCTGCCCATGCCCATATCCGTGCCATGGAAAAAGTCCGCCCGGGGATGATGGAATATCAGCTCGAGGCGGAATATATCCACGAGTTTATGCGTCATGGTGCGCGCAGCCCCGCGTACCCGAGTATTGTCGGTGGTGGCGCCAACGGTTGCATCCTGCATTACATCGATAACAGCCAGAAGCTCAAAGACGGGGATCTGGTGTTGGTAGATGCCGGTTGCGAGTTGGAAAACTACGCCTCGGATATCACCCGTACCTTCCCAGTGAACGGTACGTTCAGCAAGCCCCAGCAGGCGCTCTACGAGTTGGTGCTGGCCAGTCAGTACGCCGCCATCAAGGCCACCCATCCGGACAATCACTGGAATGTGCCCCACGAAAAAGTGGTGGAGATTCTGACCCAGGGTTTGCTGGATCTGGGGCTGCTTGACGGTGAGTTCAACGAGCTGGTGGAAACCGAGGGCTACCGCCGTTTCTTCATGCATCGCACGGGCCACTGGTTGGGCCTGGACGTTCACGATGTGGGTGATTACCGGGTTCAGGATCAATGGCGTCAGCTGGAGCCGGGCATGGCCCTGACGGTGGAGCCGGGGCTGTATATCGCACCGGATGATGACAGTGTCGATGAGCAGTGGCGTGGCATCGGTATTCGCATCGAGGACGATGTGGTGGTGACCAAAGAAGGGTGTGAAGTGATGACCCACGAGGTGCCGAAGGATGTGGCGGAGATTGAGAAGCTGATGAAGAGCAGTTGACAGTTGATAGTGGACAGTTGACAGCTGAATTCAAAAGCGAAAATCCTCCGCTACGAAGCCGCGTAGGTCGGAAATGGGCGTGAGCCCATCTCCGACATGGCGTTGCAGGGTGCGACAAAACCCGTTGAAGGTTCAAACACGAGGATGTGCCGGTGCCAGTTTGCAGCGAGGGGGTTTTCGCGCTGAATCGAAGGCACAGGGTTTCAGGGGATCAACGAGACCTTCCCGTGCTTTTCAACTTTCAACACTCGTTCTTTGATGGCGGAGATGGGCGTTCGCCCATTTCCGCCCTACGGAAAATCTGATGGCGGTGAGTGATAAACAACCTCTGGTGATCGTTGGCGGCGGGATGGCGGGTGCCATGCTGGCGTTGTTGTTGCGTCGCCATGGCGCAGGCAGTGTGGTGCTGGTGGAAAGTCATCCGCTGACGTTGCCTGAAACGCCGCCGTTGACCCCGAGTTTTGATGCGCGCAGTACTGCGCTGTCGGCGGGCACGTTGGCGGTATTGGATGATCTTGGTCTGGGCCTGGCTATTCGTGAACACGCCGCTGCAATTGGCACGGTGCATGTGTCCCGGCAATCCCGGCTCGGGTTGACCCGTATGTCCGCACAGGAAGAAGGCGTCGACCAGCTTGGGGTGGTGGTAGAAAACCGCTGGCTGGGTTTTGTGTTGCTGGGGGCGCTGTTCAGTGATGACGCCATTACCGTGCGTGCACCGGATGCGTTGTCCGGTATTCGTCGCCTGGAACATGGCTATCAAGTTTCCCTCTCCAGTGGTGATACCCTGCACACGCCCTTGCTGATCGCGGCGGATGGCGCCCGCTCCAAAACCCGCGAGTGGTTGGGGATCAGTGCCCGGGATCATGACACCGGGCACGATGCCCTGATTGCCAACCTGTCACTGGCGAGCTCCCATGAGGGTATTGCCTATGAGCGCTTTCTCAATGAAGGGCCGCTGGCATTCTTGCCCCTGCCAGACCAGCGTTTTGCCCTCGTCTGGACGGGGCCCCGTGAGCATGTAGCGCGGTGGATGGCCATGAGTGAGCAGGACGCGTTGGCACAATTGCAGGCACGCAGCCCGGCCGGGGCGCCGCGCCTCACCGGGTTGGGAGAGCGTCAGCGTTACCCGCTGGTGCTGACGGAATCTTGCGCACAGGTCGTGCCCCATGGCGTTGTGGTGGGTAATGCCGCCCACACCCTGCACCCGGTGGCCGGGCAGGGCTTTAATCTGACGGTGCGGGATCTGCAGGCGCTGGCCTGCACGGTGGGTGGCAGTGATCATCCTGGCAGTCTGCGAATCCTGCAGGCTTTCGCTTCCCAGCGCGAAAAAGATCAGGCCTTGATCGGTCAGGCCTCTCGCTGGGTGCCAGAACTGTTTCGCGTCCAGCACCCGCTGTTTGCTCACAGCCGCCAGCTGGGCCTAGTTGCGCTGGATCTCCTGCCTGGGTTGCGTAGCGGGTTTGCGAAACGGGCCATGGGGCTGTGAAGAGCAGTTAATAGTTAACAGTGAATAGTGAATAGCTAAGGTCAAAAGCGAAAATCAAAAGCCAAAACCGGGCTACGAAGACGCGTAGGTCGGAAATTGCCGCCAGGCAATCTCCGACATGGCGGTGCAGGGCAGGGCAAAATCAGTTCAAAGTTTAAAGTTCAAAGTTGAAACGCGGGCCAGGCCAGCGGGTTTTGCAGTACCGTGCCCGCGTTCACCGGTAAGGGCGCGGGTACAGAAATCCAGAACGGTAAAACCTGTCTCGCGTTTGAACTTTGAACTTTAAACTTTCAACTCATGGCATTGAATGGTGGAGATGGGCTTGCGCTCATTTTCGCCCTCCGGAAAGGACCTGTGATGGGCGTTAGCGAACAACACATCATTATCGTCGGTGGTGGTATGACCGGGGGGTTGCTGGCGGTGCTGCTGGCGGCTGAGGGGCTTCGGGTGACGGTGCTGGATGGTGCGCCAGCGCCGGTCATGCCGGAAGGGGCGGCGCAATTGCGGGTCTCCACCTTGACCGAAGCCAGCTACTGGCTGCTGCGCAACAGTGGGGTCTGGGATTGCCTGAATCTGTCGCGGGTACAGCCCTATGATGCCATGCAGGTCTGGGATCAGGATGGCACCGGTGAGGTCAGTTTCAACGCCGTGGATGCCGGGGTCGATAGCCTGGGGTGGCTGCTGGAAAACGGCCACCTGACGGCGGCCCTGTATGACCGGGCGGCGTCGTTGCCTTCGCTGGAGTGGCGCTGTGGCGTGTCGGTGGAAGGGGCGCGTCGCGAGGGGCAGCGGTGGCGGGTTCAGTGTGGTGCTGATGTGCTCGAGGCTGATTTGCTGGTCGGGGCCGATGGCGCCCGTTCGCGGGTCCGTGAGTGGGCAGGAATCAGTGGGGGGGCTCGAGACACCGGACACCATGCCCTGGTGGCCACGATTACCACGGCACAACCCCATGGCGGTTGTGCGCGGCAGGTTTTCATGGAGTCAGGCCCGTTGGCCCTGTTGCCGTTGTTCTCGTTGGCTTCGCCGGGTGATCAGCGGCAGTGCTCCATTGTCTGGTCGGGTTGGCCGCAGCGAATTGCGGAACTGAATGCAGCGGAACCGGGTCTGTTTGCTGCCCATCTGCAGGCGGCGGTCGGTGACGCACTGGGCGAGGTGAGCTTGCTGGGGGAGCGTGCGGTGTTTCCTGTCCAGGAGCGCCATGCCAGCAGCTATGTGGCTACCGGGTTGGCGTTGATTGGCGATGCGGCTCATGTGATTCATCCGCTCGCCGGGCAGGGCGTCAATCTGGGCTTGCTTGACGCCGCTGTGCTGGCTGAGGAAGTGGCGGCAGCGGTGAAGGCCGGGCGCCCGTGTGCGGACCCGCATGCCCTGTCGCGCTACCAGCGCCGTCGCCGTGGTGAAAACCTGGTCATGCAAAATGCCATGCGCGGGTTTCAGCAGCTATTCGAGCAGCGGGCAATGCCGCTGCGCTGGCTGCGCAATACGGGTATGCGTTGGGTGAATCAGGCGGGCCCGGTGAAACGTTTTTTTATCGGTCAGGCATTGGGGCGGGGCGCGGATCTGCCGCGGCAGGCGCAACCACCCCGTCACCGCATGCGTTAACGCAGTGCGACTAGAGGTCGCGGGGCAGACCTGCCATACTGGCGCCCAATTAAGAATCATTCCTGTTTAAGAGATGGAGTTTTGGATATGCGTATCCTGGGTTTACTGGCCGGAGCTCTGGTCATGGCGGGCGGCCTGTGGGGCTGCTCGGAACCGGCCGAGCAAAACGAGCTGGTGGTGTATACCTCCCGTAATGATCATCTGATCAAGCCGGTGTTTGATGCCTATACCGAATCCACCGGTGTGCAGATCCGGTATATTACGGATAACGCTGCTGCCTTGACCGCCCGGTTGCAGGCGGAAGGTGAGCGCACTCCTGCTGACCTTTTCATTACGGTAGACGCAGGCAATCTCTGGAATGCGGCCAACAAGGATTTGCTTCAGCCGGTGGAGTCGGTGGTACTTAATGCCAATGTGCCCACTGCACTCACCGACCCGGACAAGCGCTGGTTCGGTCTGACCGTGCGTGCCCGCACCATCGTCTATTCTCGCGACCGGGTTGATCCGGCCACACTGTCATCCTATGAAGATCTGGCTGATCCGAAGTGGAAGGGCCGTCTGTGTCTGCGTACCTCCAAGAAGGTCTACAACCAGTCTCTGGTCGCCACCATGATCAAGCGTCTCGGTGAAGAAAAGACCGAGGAAATCGTGCGCGGTTGGGTGGGCAATCTGGCCACGGATGTGTTCTCCAACGATACCGCGCTGATGGAAGCCATCGTCGCGGGTCAGTGTGATGTGGGGATCGTGAACACCTACTATTATGGCCGTATGAAACGGGATAACCCGCAGCTGCCGCTGGCCCTGTTCTGGGCCAACCAGGACAGCAGTGGTGTGCACATCAATATTTCCGGGGCAGCGATCACCCAACACGCACCGCATCCGGAACAGGCCAAGGCCTTGCTGGAGTGGATGACCCAGCCGGCCGCCCAGAGTCTGCTGGCGGACCGCAACCTGGAATACCCGGTGAACTCGGCAGTGAAGCCTGCCGACGAAGTGGCCTCCTGGGGTGATTTCAAGAGTGATGACCTGAACGTGAGCGTGGCCGGTGAACTGCAGGTTGATGCCGTCAAGTTGATGGACCGGGCCGGGTATCGCTGATTCATGCTGTTGAGAAACGCCTGATATGCCCCGTCGGGGATTACGCAGTGCCAGTGGGGCCAGCGCAGCAGCGCTGGCCCTGCTGGTACTGGTGCCGATACTGGTACTGCTGAGTGCCTGGCACCAACAGCAATGGGAAACCTGGCAGCATTTGCTGGATACCGTGCTGTGGCGGCTGGTGGGGAACACCCTGTTTCTGATGGTGGGAGTCACCGTCGGGGTCTTGCTGCTGGGTGTGTCGCTGGCCTGGTGTGTGGCCACCCTGGATTTCCCCGGGCGTCGCTGGCTGGAGTGGGCCCTGTTTTTGCCCATGGCCATGCCGGCCTATGTGCTGGCGTTTGTGATGGTCGATCTGCTCGACTATGCCGGACCGATCCAGACCCAGCTCCGCCACTGGTGGAGCGATTTCCCCGGTTTTAGCGCCCGCCACCCGCTATGGGTGGTCGTCACCTTGTCGCTGGTGCTCTATCCCTATGTGTACATGTTGGCGCGGCTGGCCTTTCAGGCCCAGGGGCGGGCGGTGCTGGAACAGGCGCGTATTCTGGGCGATGGCCCGGTGCGGGCGTTCTTCAAGGTGGCGCTGCCTATGGCGCGCCCCGGCATCGCGGCCGGCCTGGCGCTGGCCTTGATGGAAACCCTGGCAGACTTTGGGGCGGTGTCCGTATTCAATTTCGACACCTTTACCACCGCGATCTACAAAAGCTGGTACGGCCTGTTCAACCTGCAGGCGGCAGCACAGCTGGCTTCGCTGTTGTTGCTGTTCGTATTGGTGGCGCTGTGGCTGGAGCGGCGCGGCCGCCGCCGTGCGCGTTTCAGTGAGTTGGGTGGACGCAAGGTGATGCGGGTACGCCCCCGGGGTGCCTGGCTGATTACGTTGCTGGCCTTTGCGGTCCTGTTCATGGCGTTTGTGTTGCCGGTCTCCCGATTGCTGTATTGGGTGGTGGAGACCCGCCTGGACGGGGTGGATGCCCGCTTCCTGAATCTGGTCTGGCGTACCTTCCTGTTGGGGGCCATGTCCGCCGGGTTGGTGCTGGTGCTGGCCAGCTGGCTGGCGTGGGTGAAGCGGCATCAGTCGTCAGCGGGGGTCTCAGTGGCGGCTCAGCTGGCCACCTTGGGCTACGCGCTGCCGGGGTCGGTGTTGGCGGTGGGGATCATGGTGAGTTTCAGTGCGGTGGAGTCGCGCCTCAATGCCTGGGGGCTGCCGGTGGCGCTGGTCGGTGGCCTGGCGGCGTTGGTGTTGGCCTACGTGGTGCGCTTCATGGCAGTGGCCTTTGGCCCGGTGGAAAATGCCTTGCAGCAAGTGCGCCCAGGTTTGGTGGACGCGGCCCGGACCTTGGGGGCGTCGTCGACTGAAGTTGGACAGCGGGTCTACCTGCCCATGATGCTTCCAGGTCTGTTGACGGCCTTGTTGCTGGTCGGCATCGATGTCATGAAGGAAATGCCTGCCACTCTGCTGTTGCGACCCTTTGGCTGGGATACCCTGGCGGTGCGGATTTATGAGCTCACAGCCGAAGGGGAATGGGAGCGGGCCGCGGCGCCGTCGTTGACCCTGGTGCTACTGGGGTTGCTGCCAGTGGTGTTGCTGACCCGCAGGCGCTAACGGCGCGTTTTGTCCATCTCTTGTTACGCCTGCTTTTGTTCTTTTTGTTGTCTCTTTTTTGCTGCTGTCTTTTGTTAATAGTGCCCTGATTTTTGTCATTTTGGCGGACTGTGATTCCGCTGTCGTTTTTCTCCGTTCCTGCCTTGTTACCTTGCGCTTTTGCCGTGGCGAGGTGCTGGCGGCATGGCCCGCCATTTCCCGGGTCAATGGGCAGGAGTACGGAGAAGCGCATGCCAACAACAACACAGCTTCTGACACGAAGGCTGATCCACCCTCTATTCGTCCTCGATTGTCTGTCGGTATGCCGAGCCATGTTGTGTGTGTGCGTGGCCATGCTGGTGTCGGCTTGCGGTGGCGAGGGCAGTGAGCCGACGGTAGATCTCAGTGGTCCGTCGGGGCTGCATTACAGCTATCCCTACGATGGCCAGCAGGCGGTCTCACCTCATACACCTTTGGTCCTGCGTTTTTCCGATGTGCTGTCTGCCGAGCCTGGCCAGTTCAGTCTTTATGAGTGTGCCAAGGGGGCGGCCCGTTGCAGCAGCAGTGATGCGGTGGCCAGTGTATCGCTGGCAGCCCCTGTGGCTGCTGGCAATGGGCGCGGGGTGGTATTGCAGCCCGCCGATGGCTCGCTGAAAACGGCAACGACCTATTCGTTGGTGTTCCATCAGCTTGTTGTGGATGGCAGTGCGGTGACGTTGCCAAACGGGAGCCTGTCCTTTCATACCCGCCTGGCCGATCAGGGGGCGCTGAGTGATCAGGTGGCGGGTGCGTCGCTGGCGATTACACAGGTCAACCCGGCCGATAATTTTCCGCTGCTGGACTTTTCCACCCTGAAGGTTCGTTTCAATCAACCACTGGAGCCGGATTCCGCGCACTACGGTGCCAGTGTCCGGTTGGTCAGTCAGGGGCAGCTGGTGCCTGCCGCTCTGTGGGTCAAGGGGGCGGGGCTGGTGGTAGACCCCCGCGAGGATCTGGTGCCCGGGCAATCCTACGTTCTGGAAATCTCTCCCTCGTTAAAGGGCATCACTGGGGACGGCCTGGACGCATCGCAATCTTTCTCCTGGGTGGCAAAAGACAGCACCCCCCGAGCGACCATGGCGTTGCAGGCCAGTGCGGCCAATGATTGCGCTGAGCCGTCCCCATCCAGCACTTCCATGCTGACCGGGCAGGCGATCAACTGCGTACCGGTGATTGCCCGGTTGCTGGGTGATACCACAGTGTCGCGACAATCCGGTGATGTCTTTGCCGAGCTGGCCTATGCCCCTAATTTTCCCCAGGTCACCCCGTTGCGGATTGCCCGGGGATCTTTGCTCAAGGGCGAACCGCTCAAGGTCATGATTGGTGGTCAGGTAGACGCAGGGTTTGATTCCGGGGAGGTCACCGTGACGTTCCTGTCCGATGCCACCGGCTACCTGATCCCTAACCCCTACAGTGATAGCGACACTGCGCCCAAACATTTGCGTTTGAGTATTGATGTGGCTTTTGCCATGGAAGATTCGCGTGCCAATGGGGCATTTACCCAGCAGCTGGTGCAGGTAGAGCTGGTCGGTACCGCCCTGGTGAATCCGGACACCGGCCAGTTGGTTACCGATGCCATCGGTATTGTCGAGCCACGGGTGCTGGGGGCAGAAACCGCTTATGGGGTGCTCAGTTTCCGGATGGCATCCTATCCGGATCAGACCAGTGCCCCTGCGCCAGGTCAGGACCTGACTGCCCCCGCGCTGCAAGCCTGGCAACCGGGTGAGGCCGATGCCCAGCAGCGCCCTGGTGACCCTGTTGTGCTCAATTTCAACGAGCCGTTGGACCCGGCCAGTATCGTGGTGGACGGTGCTGTTACCGACAATGTGACGCTAACCCAGGGGGGCACCCCGGTGCCGTTTGGCTGGCATCTGGACGGGGCCGCGCTGGTGCTGAAACCGCTGGCGCCGCTGGAATATGGCGTTCCGTACACCGTGGCTTTTACCGATACGGTCACAGACATTGCCGGCAACGGAGCGCTGGCCGAAACCCTCACATTCCAGCTGCCGGGGTTTGATCCTGCGGTGCCGCGGGCACCGCTGGTGCTATCGACCTACCCGGGTTTTCCCTGTAACACCGTGGAGCGCAATCTCGCCGCAGATAGCGCCGGGCGTTGCCTGGGGGGGCGAGATGGCACGGAAACGGCACCGGAGGGCGCGGGGGCTGTGGTGGAAGATGATCATCTGCCGCTGGCACGCTTGCCGGTTAACCGGGCCATACGTGTGACCTTTTCCCAGCAAATTGATGCGGCCTCGGTGACTGCCGATACGGTGGTGCTGCAAGCCGTTAATGCCGCTGGGACAGCCCAGGGGGCGCCGCTGCAAGGTGAGCGGCAGGTGAGGGGGGACCAGCTGGTCTTTACGCCGCAGGAGGCGTTGCAGCCAGGGGCCCTGTACCGCTACACGCTGATGTCGGTGTTAAGCAACCCGGCCTGTGGCGTGGATGCCATCTGTGATGTTCGCGGGTTGCCGCTACAAACCCGGTTGCTGTACCCCAGCGCCAATCTTTTCCCGGCTGCAGAAGATGGCGGCGCTCCGCTGCAAGTGTATTTTCGTGCCAGTGAACCGGTTGGCGATGTGCTGCAGGCCCTGCGCAATCTTCCTGCGGCCGATGTGAACGCCAATCTGCTTCGCGAAGACAGCGAGGATTCCCCTTCGCAACAGAACAGCGCCCTGTCCAATACGGCGTTGCTCGAGAAAGCGTCGCCGGCAGCGGAAGGTCAGCTGATTGCCGATTTCGATATCGGTTGCCCCAGTGATCAATACGAAGTGCCGGATCTGTCGGCGTTCCCGGCGTTGGAGCAGCAGTATTCCCCGCTCTATACCGACATGCCCCAGGCCCCCTGCCCGGACCACCAGTACCTCTATCTTTCCGGCAACCTGGAAGCCGAGATTGTGGGGTACCTGAGCAGTCAGGCCGTGGCGGACCGGTTCGGGGATGATCCGTTGATCCCCGACACCGTAAAGCAGCAAGGCGGTGTGTTGGCCTATATCAACCCGACCCGCCTGGTGACCAGCGGCACCACGGTGTATCCGATCCTGACAGACATCGCCAAGCAGCTGACCAACGCCGTGCTACCGGCCCCGACCGGGCCGCAGTTGATGCGTATTCGTTATGGCTGTAATGCCGACCCGGCGGCCAGCACCCCTTGCGCGCAAGGCGAGGATGGCCGTGCCCGCGGCTGGATTGTGGACGGTGCCAACGGGGCTGAGTTTGTCACTCGTCTGACGTTCTATCTGGATGCGCCGCAACTGGAGCCAGTGGCCATTCTCAGTGGGGCGGAGCAGAGCTTTACCCACAACCTGCACAGTTATCCGTTAACGCTGGAGCTGGCGGGTGAGGTGTCTTTTCTGGATGACGGGCGACTGGACATTCGTCAGCTCAGCACGGCGGCCTTGCCCGTCGACGTGTACCTGGGTGGGTTGGTGGCGGATCTGGTGGTGGGAACCGATGCCATTCACATGCAAATCCCGGCCGCCGGCACCGTCCTCAATTACCTCAGTGAGCCGATCAAGCCCTGACTGCCCGTCATGGGTAGATAACACGGTGCGGGGGTGATGCTCCCTTGTGCCAAGCATCATGGAGAATCGTATGACTTTGTTTTCCCCCTGCCGCTGGATGGCCAGTGCGGTGCTGACGGCCGCCTTGTCGGCCCAGGCCTACGGGGCCATGGGTAATACCGCCAGTACCTATGGCCTGTTGCCCACGGATGTGGGGTCCGCACAGGGGCTGTCGTTGTTCAACACCCAGGCATCGGCGCTGTATTACAACCCGGCCTACCTGACCCGTGACCCCCGCGGGGAGTTGACCGTGGGGCTGCTGCACGGCGATCAGGAATTGCGGGCAGCAAGCCAAGGTACGGCTAGCGGCGGGGTGCCGGTGGTGAGGGACGGAGATGTGCTCAATGACACCCCGTCGCAGCAGGTGGTGATTGCCATGAAAACCGACCTGTCGGACCTCACCCGGTATCACCACCCATTGTATTTTGGTTTTATCGCCGGGGTAGAGAAGTATGGCGAAGAGATGCTGGCGTTTACGTCCCAGACTAACGATGCCGGGCAGTTCATGAACTATGGCCGTCAGCCGCTGTTTCTCAACATCGGCGGGGCGACCGAGCTGTTCAACGGGATTACGGGTGGGGCGTCGGCCCATGTGTCGCTACGCTCTGAAGCGACCTTGGTGGCCAGCACCGATTTGGGCGGCAATACAAGCTACGAACAGCTGGATGTCAGTGCCAAGCCGGTGATCCGTCCGGTTATTTCGGTGAACTTCGAGTGGGGGAAAGTGTTTTGCGGCAACAATGATCGCTGCGGCTTTCTGGGCAATGTGGAAACCGCGCTGGCGTTTCGTGGCCATACCCAGGCCCGCACATCGGTGGAATCCACGATCACCATTCCCGGCACCGTGGTCGACCCCGGCATAACCCTGCTGATCGATACGCTGGATTCCTACCAACCGGATATCTGGAGCCTGGGGTTGCTGTATCGCCTGAGCGATGGGGTGCGGGTGGCGCTGGCAGTGGAACAGCAGAATTGGCAAGACCTGGAAGAAAAACTGGACCGGGACACCATCAAGGATCAGGCCCAGGTTGAGCTCAAGAACATCCTCGTGCCGCGGGTCGGCCTGGAGTGGCAACTTAATGACAGTCTCAGCCTGTCGGCCGGAGCGGCGTGGCAGCCATCCCCCCTGGAGTCGATTCAGACACCGGATGTGAATTACCTGGACAGTGACAAGCTGGTGCTGGGGCTGGGTGGTGCCTGGACGATCCACTCGCCGCCGGTACTGGCCTGGCCGTTGCGCCTGGATGTGGGGTACCAGTTCCAGCAGCTGGAAGAGCGAGACTTTGAACTCACCACCACCCGTGCCGGCTATACCAATCCCTATGAAGTGGTGACGGCGGACGGTGAAGCCCATGTCTTGACGGGGTCTATCACGCTGAAATTCTGATTCAGGGTGTGCAGGGTCGGGCCCCTGATGGGTGGCTCGGCCCCTTTCTTGTTTTGTCCCTCCCTGCCGGCTTTTTTGCCTTCCCCTTGTGACCTGAAGGTGCGCACACCTGTGCATGGGTTACATATAGGTCTCGATTGTTTCCTTTCTTAATTTTCTTCCTAGTCCAGCCTATACGCCTAGTACAAAGGGATTAGCGGTTATGAAACAGAACCGTTTGTTTATGTGTATATATGTAAATTAGAGGCAGATTTGAGAACTTGTTGTACGGTAATGTTTCAAAATGTTGGTACGGTTATGCCACCTTTTTTGGGCAAATATCTGCCTAGCTCAAAGGGTAGGTAGCCTTTGAATAATAAATGGCCCGTTCGGGCACGTCTTTTGTGGAGAGCCAAATGACAACAAGGAAACTGCTTCCCGCTGCACTGCTGGGCATTGGGGTCGTGTCTGTGACCCCGGCAATTGCCAGCATGGGCAATATCGGCACTACCTACGGGGTGCTGCCCTCGGATATTGCCTCGGCCCAGGCCCTGTCCCTGTTCAACAGCCAGGTGTCCGCCACTTACTACAACCCGGCGTATCTGACCAAGGACAGCCGTGGTGAGCTGACCACTGGCCTGATGCACGCCGAGCATGAGTTGAGCGCGGATGGCCAGGTGCTCCAGGATTCACCGTCCCAACAGGTCTTGCTGGGGATGAAAACCGACCTGACCAACCTGACCCAGTACGAACACCCGCTCTACCTGGGCTTTATGCTGGGGGTGGAGAAATACGGCGACGAAATGCTGTCATTCAATTCGCAAACGTCTACCCAGGGGCAGTTTTTTGAGTATGGTCGCCAGCCGCTGTTTCTGAATCTCGGTGGCGGTACCCAGTTATGGCGGGGGCTGGATGCGGGGTTTTCCGCCCGTATTACCTTGCACTCGGAAGCGGAGCTGGTGGCCAGCTCTACTCTGGGCGGTGAGACCAGCTACGAAACCCTGAATGTGTCTGCCAAACCTTCCATTCGTCCCATTTTCGGTTTGAACATGGATTTTGGTGAGAGCTTCTGTGGTGATAACAGTTCTTGCTGGATGAACGGGCTGGAAGCCGCATTCAGTTACCGTGGCTATTCCAATACCAACACTACGGTGGATTCCACCATTACCATCCCCGGTACCGTGGTGGATCCGGGCATCAATCTGGCGATTACTACCATTGATTCCTACCAGCCGAATATCTACGCCGCCGGTCTGGCCTATGGCAAGGATCGCTGGCGGGTTGGGGTAACCTTTGAAATGCAGGAATGGTCGAGCCTGGAAGACGAGCTGGAAGGCGACACCATCAAGGATCAGGCCGTTAATACCAGCGGCGATGCCCAACTGAAGTTCAAGGATATCGTGGTGCCCCGTATTGGCGGTGAGTTCCACATCAACGATACCTACATGGTTACCGGTGGTCTGGCGTTCAGTGAATCGCCGCTGGATTCCACCGGCTCGCTGGAAGTGAACTATCTGGATGCCGACAAAATGATTGTCGGTGTTGGCCTGACTGCCCGGTACAAGTCTGTGCCGGTTCTGGCTTACCCGGTCCGACTGGATCTGGCGTATCAGTATCAGCAACTGGAATCGCGTGATTTCGAGTTCTACGACCGTCGCTCCCCCAACTATCCGGCCCCGTACCTGAGCGGGGAAGCGGAAGGCGAGGTCAACGTATTCACTGGCTCCATCACGCTGAAGTTCTAGGAGAAGGCCATGAAAATGAAAATATTGGGCCTGGCAGTGGCGACCACGCTACTGGCAGCGTGTGGCGGCGAGAGTGACGACCCCACGACGCAAAACTGGCAAGTGGGTGAGGTGTACTACAGCTACCCTTACCAGGGGCAGCAGGCGGTGTCGCCGAAGACCCCGATGATTATCCGTTTTTCCCATGCGGTGACGGTCGATCCGGCCAATGTGCAGCTGCTCAAATGCGATGCGCTGGGTGATGATTGTGACGGCGCTACGCCGGTGGCTCTTGGCGTGCCCCAGGCGCTCGACGGAGGCATGGGCGTGTCTATCCAGCCACAGCAACCGCTGGATTTTGCCACCCACTACCGTCTGGAAATCAGCGATCTGGATACCGGCAACGGTATTGCGGCGTTTCCGGATGGCGGGATGGACTTCACCACCCGTCTGGATGCGGAAGGGCCGCTAAGCGCGCGCAAGCAGACTTCGGCGCTGGCCATCAGCCAGCTGATTCCTGACGGAGATACCTTGCCGTTCATGGATTTCAGCACCTTGCGTCTGCAGTTCAACCAGATGCTGAACACCGACACGGTGGTCTACGGTGATACCGATGCGGATGCCAGTATTGAGCTGGAGTCTCAGGGTGAGACGGTGCCTGCCATCTTGTTGGTCAAGGGTAACGCGGTGACCGTGGACCCCGTCGAGGATCTTGCTCCTGGCAAGACTTATACGCTGAAGCTGACCTCATCGGTGCGAGGGGTGGATGACGCCCAGCTCACCGGAGGCTTTGAGAGAAGCTGGAAGGCGGGAGATTCCCGGCCCCGCGCGACCCTGGTACAGGAAGTCGTAAAAGCCAGTGAGGCGATGGCAGACCCTTGCAATCAGCCTGGGGCCCTGACCGCCAAACTCACCGGCCAGGCAATGAACTGTGTCCCGCTGCAGTCCACCCTGCTGGGCAGTAAGGATGCGACCCTGCAATCCGGCAACGTGTATGCGGAGCTGGCCCATCTGCCCAACTATCCGGATGTCTCTCCGCTGCGTATTGCACGCAACAGCTTGCTCACCGGTTCCAACATCGATGTGAAGGTGGGAGGCGAGATTCCGGCGGGTATCAGCACCGGTGATATCTCCGTGACCTTCCTGTCGGACGCCAGCGGCTACCTGCTGCCCAACCCCTACAGCGATGCCCATGAGGCACCAAAGCAGGTGAAGTTGTACATGGATGTGTCCATGACCGCCGAAAACCCGGAGGCCAATGGCGCTCTGAGCCAGACGCTCATGCATGTGGAGCTGAACGGCATGGCGCTGGTGAACGACGGGCGTATGGAAATCGACGCCGTGGGTATTGTTGAACCCAAAATTTTGGGTCAGGAAACGGCCTTCGGCCTGCTCAGTTTCCACATGGAATCCTATGAGGATCAGGAAAGCGCGCCGCAGCCCGTACCGGACATGACCGCCCCTGTGCTGCAGAGCATGACGCCGGCGGTCAATGCTGCTGGTGTGGCCGACAAGGCCCGCCCCGGCGATGCCGTGGTTCTGAATTTCAGTGAGCCGCTGGATACGGTCACCCTGGAGCAAAGTGGGGCGGTTTCGCTTACCAGTGGTGGCGGCGCTGTGCCGTTCCAGTGGGAGCTGGACGGTGCGACCCTGGTGTTGCGCCCTGATGCCCCTCTGGCCATGGGATCGGACTATCAGGTCGCTCTGGGTAGTGGTGTTGCTGACCTGGCGGGTAACCCGATCGTTGCCGTCAATGAAAGCTTCCAGATGCCCGCACTGGTGGGTGACGCACCAGCGCCCATTGCGCTGACCACCTACCCGGGTTTTCCCTGTGCCAGCGACAAGGAGCACTGGGAAATTGAAGCGGGTAACCATGGTTTCTGCCAGGGCGGAAAAACCGAAGATGACCGCAACCCGGTACCAATGATGCCGGCGGACCGTTCCATTCGTGTCAGCTTCTCACAGGACATTGATCCGGCCTCGGTCATCTTTGAAAACAGTACGGCCTGCGATGTGGGCAGCTTCCGTGTGGAAAAGGTGGCGGTGAACCCGGCCACCGGCAAACCGGAGTACACCGACAACGATGGCACCCGCAATTACAGTTGTGCGGAGGGCGTTCCGGGCAAACTGCATGTGGCCTCACGCAGCCTGACCTTTACCCCTGCCGAACCGTGGGAGGAAGGCGTTTACTACCGTTATGTGCTCATGAGTGTAAACGGCACCAGTGGCCAGCAGTCGGATGACTGTTCCAGTGGCGAGGCCATCTGCTCCACTAACGGCAAGCGTCTGCAGACAGCGGTACTGCGTGCCCCGGATGCGGACATGGGTGGCCCCAACATGCATCTGCATTTCGTTGGTGCAGCGGCCACAGCGTCCGTGTTCCAGCCTTTGCGCAACCTGCCGACGGCAGATTTGAACGGGAACGGCTTCTTCGATAGTGGTGAGCCGGCTTATGAAGGTGGTGAGCCTGGTGCCAATACGACCGCTTTGGTGGTTAATGAATCAAGGGGAAGTAATAACGGCGCAGATGGTGTCCTGTCAGATCCGGAGTTGCTTTGCACTTTGCCAGAACAGTGTGGCATCCATGTTGTCGGCGGGCTGAAGACTGAAGTCTTTGGGAGTGCCACCTACGTTGACCCTGATACTGGTGATGAGTTGAGTGCTGTTCGGGTTGGTTTGTATCCGACGCTTATTCAGGCGTCTTCTGTGACACTTAAGGTCAAGCTGAAAATTATCGGTATTCCTTTGTCTGATATCGAAACGCCAACGGAAACCCAGTACATGCGGATGCGTTACAACTGTGTGGCCTGGCCGACGGATGCTGCTAATTATTGTGGAAAACAGAGTCCGGATGGCAGTTATGTGTATGACGAAATCGAGCGCCAAGGGTTGATTCCTGGCTGGATCGTGCAGACCAACAACGGGCCGGAGTTCCGGGCGGATGTGAACCTGTATCTGGATGCGCCGTACATGCACATTACGCTGGACGGGTCGCATAACCAGCACAGCTATCCACTAACCATGAATCTGTCTGGCCCCGTGACTTTCTTGCCGGATGGCCGAATGGTGATTGAACAGCTCAACTCCAACATTATCGATGTAGATGTAAATCTGAACATCATAGGTTTGACACCCAGCATCTATCTGCAAATCCCTGCCGGGGGCGTCAAGCTCCAGTATTTGGGCGAACCCATCAAGCAGTAACCCCGCCTGATGAGTACAGAAAGCCGGCCTTTGGGCCGGCTTTTTTTATGGCCGTTCTGTGGTTGCCTGATGCCTGACGCACGATACGTTCACTGCAGAGTGCACTGAGAAAAGCCGGGGCTTGCCCTGTGCTTTTTGTTGGTTTCACCGTTGGTGAGTGGCGTCATGGCCTTCGCCTTGCGAGCAAGGCTCCAGCTCTGGCAGGCGTAGCAGACGCCTGCGCCAATCCGCCTCCCCCCCTCCCACGCCGTTGGAGCTTTGCTCGCAAAGCGAAAGCGGGGAGCTGACCTGGGGTAGCCACACGAACCCTCTCTTCCCGAAACAGTCTGATTACACTGCTTTACAAGTCCGCCAAGTCACACACTTTTCTCAACCATTCCCAACCTTTTCTCAACGGCTGGCGCACGGTTGTTTTGTTTTACTTATTGCATATACACAGGCAGGAACAGGTCATCCGGTGCATACCGTTCACCTGTTCTTCGCTGCAAAAACGCCACCGTTAGAGTGGAAAACCCGAATAACAAACGCCGGAGATGCGCTATGACCGCTCGCAAACTGTCCCAGTTGGGGGCTGCCGCCCTTGTCACCTCTGTCCTGGGTGCCCCTGCCTGGGCTGCCATGGGGAATACGGCCAGCACCTACGGGCTGCTTCCCGTGGATGTGGGAACCGCCCAGGGGATGTCGTTGTTCAACACCCAGGCCTCGGCGCTGTATTACAACCCGGCGTACCTGACACAGGATCCACGTGGTGAACTGACCGTGGGCCTGTTGCATGGTGAACATGATCTGCGTGTGACCAGCAACGGCAACCCCAGTGGGGGTTCCGCTGCAGTGATTCGCGATGGTGACAAAGCCAATGTGGCCGACACCCAGCAGCAGGTCATTGCCCTGAAAACCGATCTCACCGACATGATGAAAGGTGACCACCCGTTGTATTTCGCGATCATCGCCGGGGTGGAAAAGTACGGTGAAGAAATGATGGCCTTCCAGTCCAAGAACTCCCAGGAAGGCCAGTTCATGCGCTACGGCCGACAGCCCCTGTTCCTGAATCTGGGGGGCGGCCTGGAAATTGCCAACGGCATTACCACCGGGGCATCGGCCCATGTATCGCTGCGCAGTGAGGCGACCCTGATTGCCAGCGCTGACCTGGCCGGCACCACCGAATATGAAGAGCTGACAGTGAGTGCCAAGCCGATCATTCGCCCGGTGCTCTCCATGAATCTGGAATGGGACAAGATGTTCTGCGGTAACGAAGACTGCGGCATCTGGAGCGGCCTGGAAACCGCGTTCGCATTCCGCGGGCATTCCTCCGCCCGCACCGCAGTCGAATCCAACCTGACGATCCCCGGGACGGTGGTCGACCCGGGCATCACCGTTCTCATCGACACGATCGACTCCTACCAGCCGGATATTTACAGCGCTGGGTTGCTGTACCACTTCAGCGACAACTTCCGTGCCTCCGTGTCTGTAGAACAGCAGAACTGGAAGGATCTGGAAGACAAGCTGGAGCGCGATACTGTCAAGGATCAGGCCAACGCCAAGTTCAAGGATGTGATGGTGCCGCGTATCGGTGCCGAGTGGACCGTCAACGATCACATCATCCTGTTCGGTGGTGTGGCCTACCAGGAAAGCCCGCTGGAAAGCATCCAGACCCCGGACGTGAACTACTTCGACAACGATCGCCTGATCGTCGGTGTGGGTAGTGCCCTGATCATCAAGAATCCGCCGATCCTGGCCTACCCCATGCGTCTGGATTTTGGTTACCAGTACCAACAGCTACAAGAGCGGGACTTCGAGCTGACCTCGACCAATCCCAGCGTGACCAACCCCTATGAAAGCGTCAGCACCGAAGGCGACGTTCATGTATTCAGCGGTTCTCTGACGCTGAAGTTCTAACGGAGGTGCACCATGAAAAAGAACAAGATAGCCCTCGCCATCACCGCACTTGCCGCCGCCACCCTGGTGGGGTGTGGTGGCGACAGTGCCGATGTGAGTTTCGATACGCCGACCTTTAACCCGCGTAACCTGCACTACACCTATCCACTGGATAACCAGCAGCAGGTGGCGCCGCGAACCATCGTGGCCTTGCAGTTCAGTCACGAAGTGACGGCCAGTGACAACAACTTTACCTTTACCGGTCCGGACGATGAGGATGTGGCGTTTACGCTGGAATCCGTTGCCGGCGGCAAGGGGGTGGTGTTGACCCCGGTCGATGCACTCAAACCGGCATCGGATTACAAGGTGGTCATGAACGGCGTGACCGTGCTGGGCGAAACCACGACCTTCAAGGATGGCACGCTCAACTTTACCACCCGGGCGGCATTGGAAGGCCCGGTGGCGACCCAGAAAACAGCCGGCGCCTTTGAAGTGGAATCCCTGTTCCCGGACGACCAGCAGTTCGAAAGCATGGATTTCTCCACCTTCCGCCTGCGCACCACTCATCCCATCGAACGCTCAACCGCGGTTTATGGTGACACGGTCACCCTGACCAAAGAGGGTGAGCTGGTCGAGGCGCTGATGCTGGTCAGCCGCAATGCCATCAGCGTGGACCCGAAAGAGGACATGACCCCGGGTGCCACCTACGAACTGTCGGTGAATGGCATCAAGAGTGTGTTCGGCGACGACATTGCGCCTTATACCCACAGCACCGTACCCCAGGATACCACCTCGCCCACCACCGGTGAGCGGGCCGTACTGGTGACCAATGCGCCCCCCGCGGACGATTCGCTGGGCTGTCGCGATGAGGGTGTGCGGGTCTCTGACCTGACCGGTCAGCCGATCAACTGTGTGCCGGTCAACAGCACACTGCTGCAGGACAAGACTGTGTCCAAGCAGCAGGGCGATGTATATGCCGAACTGGCCTTTACCCCGAACTTCCCCGAGGTGACCCCGCTGCGTGTGAAGAAAGGTGGCATCCTGAAAGGGGACTCCCTGGAAGTGCTGATCGGGGGTGAGGTGCCAGTAGGGTTCGATTCCGGTGAAGTGACCGTGCAGATCATTTCCGACGCCACCGGTTACCTGTTCCCCAATCCCAATGCCGACAGTGACGAAGCCCCCAAACAGTTGCGTCTGTTCATGGATGTGGCTTTTTCCACCAAGGATGCCCGCTCGAATGGGGCCTTTACCCAGAACCTGCTGCACCTTGAGCTGGTGGGCTCCGGGTTGATCACCGATGGCAAGCTCAACACCGATGCCATCACCATCGTGGAGCCGCGGGTATTGGGTGTCGATAACGCCTACGGCCTGCTCAGTTTCCGTATGGAATCCTACCGGGATCAGGAAACCGCGCCCCTGCCGCCCATCGATGCGGAGAACCCTTTCGTGCCGGTGCTGGATGGTGACAATGGTCAGGAGCTTTCCTGGCAGCCGGGCAACGTAGCCGACCGCATGGAGCCGGGAGAGCCGATTATCGTCCACTTCAATGAGGTGCTGGAACCCGCCACCATCGTGGCCGGCGAAAGCCTCATGCTCACCAAGGGTGGCGTGGCCGAACCGTTCAGCTGGGAGATGGATGGCAGTGCCCTGATCATCACCCCGGACAGCCCGGTGGAATACGGTGTGGAATACGTGGTCACCACTACCCCGGCGATTACTGACCTGGCCGGTAATGCCCTGCAGATGCTGGACAGCCTGGAAGGGGACAACAGCCTCGACTTCATGCTGCCGGAATATGTGGTGAACGACCCGGACGATGTTCGCCGTGGTCCGTTTGCCGCCACGGTTTACCCCGGCTTCCCCTGTGCCAGTTCTTCGGCTTCTCAAGCTGAAATCGATGCGGGTACCCAGGGGGTGTGTGTGTCTTCCAGTCCCGAGGCGCAGCAGGTTGCGGTAGATCCGCTGCCGATCGTGGCCATGCCCGCCAATCGTGCAATCAAGGTGCGCTTCTCCCAGAACATGAACGCCGACACCATCGTGCTGGGCAATACCTTTCTGGTGGAAAAGGATAATGGCGGCAGCTGGGAAGCCGTGGACGGCGAGCTGACCGTTGAAACCCGTGCGCTGACCTTTACACCGGACACCGCCTGGGAAGAGGGCGCGCTCTACCGTTATGTGTTGGCAGGTAATGGTGGGGGCACCGGCTGTACCGGTATCTGCTCTGCAGATGATCTGCCCTTGCAGACAGCACCGCTGTTGGGGGGTGGTCTGACGGAAGGCGGCCCGGATATGGAAATCCTGTTCCGCGGTGGCGCGGCGGTGAATACCGTGTTCCAGGAGCTGGCCAACCTGCCCAGTGCCGATGTGAACAACAACTTCCAGATCGATAGCGGTGAGCCGGTTGCCACCGGCAACGTGATTGACCCCGCCGACACGCCGGCCAATGCCACCATGATTCTGCCCCGCGATGGCGGCGGCACAGGTCTGGTGACCAGCGCCAATACCGGTTGTGGTTTTGAAGGGGCGCCGCCCTATGGCCCGGAAGACCAGAGCCAGTGTGACAGTAACCGGATCATGTATGTGACGGGCTTGCTGAACACCGAAATTCTGGACTTCGATGCCGAGCAACAAGGTGTGCCCGTGGTGATCTACCCGACCACTTTGGCACTGACCAATCTGGATGCCACGGCGGTGGTCGGGCTGGATCTGAATGTGACCGATGGGGGCAGTACCCTGGATGCGATCCCGGTACTGGGGCCGATCCTGACCGGCATCCTTGATGTCACCCTCAGCACCCTGGACGATGCGCTCAATGCGCTGGCCGGGGAATTCGGCGGCGATGGCGTGCTCAACAGCCTGCTGGAAGTGGTAGGCGATGTGGGCCTGGTGCCGATTGAGACCGCCACCGGCCCGAACATCATGCGTGTTCGCTACGAGCCCGAGGACCCCAATGACCCGAACAGTCCACGCACCGTTCCGCCGGTGGGCTACATTGTGGAAACGCCGGACGGTCCGGTGTTCCGGATCCAGTTCGACCTGCTGTTCGATGCCCCGGCCCTGAGCCTGCCGCTGGGTCTGGAGCACAACGTGAAAGGCTTGCCCATTGACGATGTGATCCTGGAAGGTCCGCTGGACTTCCTGCCTGATGGCCGCCTGTTCATTGGTCTGCAGAACCTGGAATCCAAGAACGTGGATCTGGAGATCAGTCTTGCTGGCCTGGAAGGTGGGCAGGTGAATCTGATCATTCCGCCGGGTGGCATCAACCTGAGCTACCAGAGCGCGTCGATCAAATAGCGCGCCCTGCAGGCTTGACCCCGCAATGCCCCGGTTCGCCGGGGCATTGTTGTTTGTGGCGGCCCCTGTCCGTCCTGCCAGCCTATGCCCCCCGGTTCAGGCCCGATATAATTCCCCCCACATTTGTATCGTGGTGTAGTTATGGGTCATCGCACAGCTTTATATGACGCTCACCTGGCCGCTGGCGGCAAGATGGTGGATTTCGGCGGTTGGGACATGCCGATCAATTACGGCTCCCAGATCGAGGAACACCATGCCGTGCGCCAGAAGGCTGGCGTCTTCGATGTCTCGCACATGACGGTTGTGGAAGTGGCCGGCTCCGGTGCCCGCGACTACCTGCGCCACCTGCTGGCCAACGATGTCGACCGTGTCGCCCCTGGTCGTGCCCTTTACAGCGGCATGCTCAATGACCGCGGTGGTGTGATCGACGACCTGATCGTTTACAAGCGCGACAATGACTACCGGCTGGTGGTAAATTGCGCGACCCGCGAAACCGACCTGGCCTGGATGGAACAGCATGCCGGTGGGTTTGCGGTGGATATTCGTGAGCGTGCGGACCTGGCCATGCTGGCTATCCAGGGGCCCGAGGCCCGGGACATCACCGCTGGCCTGCTGGACGGCGCCCGCGCCGAGGCCGTACAGGCACTCAAGGTGTTTGGCTTTGCCGAAGACGGCGAATGGATGATTGCCCGCACCGGCTACACCGGGGAAGACGGCGTAGAGATCATGCTGCCCGGTGCCGATGCGGTGGCGCTGTGGAATCAGCTGCTGGCCGCCGGTGTGGCCCCTACCGGCCTCGGTGCCCGTGACACCCTGCGGCTGGAAGCCGGCATGAACCTGTACGGCAACGACATGGACGACAGCATTACCCCCTGGGAAGCCAACATGGGCTGGACCCTGGTGCTGAATGACCGTGATTTCATCGGTCGCCAGCCACTGCTCAACCAGCAGGAAAATGGCCACGCCGAGCTGGTGGGGCTGGTGCTGGAGGGCAAGGGTGTGCTGCGCGCCCATCAGAAAGTGTTGATGCCCAACGGTGAAGAGGGCGAGATCACCAGCGGCACTTTTTCACCGACGCTGGGCAAGTCTATCGCCCTGGCCCGGTTGCCCGCCGGTGCCACCGGCAAGGTCGATGTGGAAATCCGCAACAAGCGCCAGCCGGCCCAGGTGGTCAAGGCACCGTTCGTGCGTAACGGCCAGGCGGTTTATAAAGCAATCTAGCCGGGGTTTGTCCCGGCCACTGTAGGAGCCATGCTCGCATGGCGATTTGCTCCAGGAGGGGGTCGCCATGCAAGCATGGCTCCTACAGTAAAAAAACAGGATTATTCAGCGTGCACGCGTAAGGCGTGCTGCGTGCAAACGACTCTTAACAGGAGACAACAATGAGCGAGATTCCCGCCGAGCTGCGGTATGCCAGCAGCCACGAATGGGCCAAAAACGACGACGGCACCGTGACCGTGGGCATTACTGCCCACGCCCAGGATGCCATGGGTGATCTGGTCTACGTGGAGCTGCCGGAAGTCGGCCAGGTCGTGGCCGCTGGTGACGAAGCTGGCGTCGTCGAATCCGTGAAAGCTGCCTCTGATATCTACGCTCCGGTGTCCGGTGAAATCGTGGCAATCAACGAAGCACTGGAAGACGAGCCGGAGCTGGTGAACAACGCCCCCTATGAAGGTGGCTGGCTGTTCAAGATTGCCATGAGTGAAGAATCCGATCTGGATAACCTGCTCACCGCTGACCAGTACCAGGCGCAGATCGAAAGCGAATAACGGCATTACCGTTATTCGCAGCTGTGAGCTATGAGCTTCTAGCTGTGAGTAAAAGATTTTTCTCGTCGCTCGAAGCTGGTGGCTCATAGCTGATCCTCGACGCGTTTTTGCTGCTGAGGAACGTAAAGCCAAACCCAACCTATCCAGGTACCCCCATGCCTTACATCCCCCATACCCCCGACGACGTGCGTGCCATGCTCGACGCCATTGGCGCCGACAGCATCGAAGCCCTGTTCGATGAAATTCCCGCGCACCTGAAAGCCGCCGGCAAGCTGGATGCGCTGCCCGAGGGCTTGAGCGAAATGGAAGTGACCCGGCTGATGAACGAGCGCGCCGCTATGGATGCCGGCGCGGTCAGCTTCATTGGTGCCGGCGCCTACCAGCATCACATCCCGGCCGCGGTATGGGAGATTGCCACCCGGGGTGAGTTCTACACCGCCTACACGCCTTATCAGGCAGAAGCCAGCCAGGGCACCCTGCAGGTGATCTACGAGTTCCAGACCCTGATGACACGCCTCACCGGCATGGAAGTGAGCAACGCCTCTGTGTACGACGGTGCCTCTGGCCTGTCGGAAGCGGTGCTGATGGCCCTGCGTGCCAACCGCAAGAGCAAGTCCCGCAAGGTACTGGTGCCCACCGCCCTGAACCCCCGTTACACTGCGGCGACCCAGGCCATCGTGGAAAACCAGGATGTGGCGCTGGACAGCGTGGCGTTTGATCCCGCCAGCGGCCAGACCCCGCTGGACGCCCTCAAGCCGTTCGAGGGCCAAGACTATGCAGCACTGGTGATCAGCCAGCCCAACTTCTTTGGCTCACTGGAAGAAGTGGATGCCCTGACCGACTGGGCCCACGCCAACAACATGCTGGTGATTGGTGTGGTCAACCCGACCTCGCTGGCGCTGCTGACACCGCCGGGCGAGTGGGGCGCAGAGGGTGCCGACATCGTGGTGGGCGAAGGTCAGCCGCTGGGCGTTCCGCTGTCCTCCGGTGGCCCGTACTTTGGTTTCATGTGCTGCAAACAGAAATACGTGCGTCAGATGCCGGGGCGCATCATCGGCCGCACCGTGGACATGGAAGGCAAGCAGGGCTTTGCCCTGACCCTGCAGGCCCGCGAACAGCACATCCGCCGTTCCAAAGCCACCAGTAACATCTGTACCAACCAGGGCCTGGCCATGACCGCGTCCACCATCTACTGCTCCCTGCTGGGGCCGGATGGTCTCACCAATGTGGCGGCACACTGTCATGCCAACACCCAGTCGCTGGCTGACAAGCTCACCGCCATTGCCGGTGTCGAGCGGGCCTTTAGCGCGCCCACCTTCCACGAGGTGGTGCTGACCCTGCCGAAACCCGCCGCCGAGGTGCTGGCGGCCCTGGCCGGGAAAGACGTGCTGGGCGGTGTCAGCCTGGCTACCGACTATGACATGCCCAATGCGATCCTGATTAACGCCACCGAAGTCCACAGCGAAAGCGATCTGGATTTGTTTGCGGTCGCCCTGAAAGAGGTTCTGGCAGCATGAGCGAGACCCAACTGATTTTCCAACTGTCCCAGCCCGGCCGCAGTGCCGTCTCCCAGGCGCCGAAAGCGCTGGCAGACGACAAACTCAGCGCCATTCCTGCGCACCTGCGCCGCAAACAGAAGCCTGCCCTGCCGGAAGTGTCGGAAATGCAGGTGGTGCGGCATTACACCAACCTGTCCAGCAAGAACTTCGCCATCGACAAGCAGTTCTACCCGCTGGGCTCCTGCACCATGAAGTACAACCCCCGTGGTGCCAACCGTGCCGCCATGCTGCCGGGCTTTCTGAACCGCCACCCCCTGGCCCCGGAGACCCACAGCCAGGGTTTCCTCAGCTGCATGTTTGAGCTGCAGAACTTCCTCAAGGAAGTCACTGGCATGAAAGGCGTATCGTTGGCCCCCATGGCGGGCGCCCAGGGCGAGTTCGCCGGGGTCGCCATGATACGTGCCTACCACGAAGCCCGTGGTGATGAAGGCCGTACCGAGATCCTCATCCCGGAAGCGGCCCACGGCACCAACCCGGCCACCGCCGTCATGTGTGGCTACAAGGTCCGTGAAGTGCCGGTGGGTAAAGATGGTGACGTGGATCTGGAAGCCCTGAAAGCTGCCTGTGGCCCCCAGACTGCTGGCCTGATGATGACCAACCCCAGCACCTGTGGCGTGTTTGAACGGCAGATCGAAGCCATCGCCAAAACCGTCCACGAAGCGGGTGGCCTGCTTTACTACGATGGCGCCAACCTCAACGCCATTCTCGGCAAGGTACGCCCCGGTGACATGGGCTTTGATGTCATCCACATGAACCTGCACAAGACCTTTGCCACCCCGCACGGCGGCGGCGGCCCCGGTGCTGGCCCGGTGGGTGTGTCCGAGCGTTTGTTGCCCTACCTGCCCACCCCCATGGCGGGCCAGCGCGACGACGGCAGCTTCCACTGGATTGACACCGACACCCTGAACACCAGCATCGGTCACCTGAGTGCCTTCATGGGTAATGCCGGTGTACTGTTGCGTGCCTATTACTACGCCCGCTCGCTGGGGCGTGAAGGCATGATCCGCGTAGGCGAGTTCTCCACCCTGGCAGCCAACTACCTGCTCAAGCGACTGGAAGCCGTCGGCTGCACCGCCGCCTACCCCGATCGCCGCGCCAGCCACGAGTTCATTCTCACCTTCGCCAAAGAAGCGAAAGAGCTGGGGGTTACCGCCATGGATATCGCCAAGCGCCTGCTGGACTACAACCAGCACGCACCGACCACCTACTTCCCGCTGCTGGTGCCGGAGTGCTTCCTCATCGAGCCCACCGAAACCGAAAGCAAGGAAGCCCTGGACGAGTTCGTCGATGCCATGGCCGCCATCCTGGAAGAAGCGCGCACCCAGCCCGACATGGTCAAGGAAGCGCCGTTCACCCAGCCGGTGCGCCGCCTCGATGATGTGAAGGCAGCCCGCGAGTTGGATCTCGCCTGGAGCGAGTAAGCAGGCGCTGACCCCGTAGGAGCCATGCTCGCATGGCGATCAAAACCCGGCGCAAGCCGGGTTTTTTAATGGGATAGGATCAGTTGGACGTCTGACGTCGGAGGACGGACGCTAAAGACAAAACAGGGCGCGAGTTTTACTGTGCGGGTGTTGTTCATGGGCGGGTTGCGGCTTAAGACGTCCGACCCGTACCCTGCCTACCCCCGATCCAGTGGACTGATCACCCCCAGCCCACCCCGATTCATCACATGCAGATAACGCTCGGTGGTGGACACGTCGCTGTGGCCCAGCAGCTCCTGTACCGTGCGAATGTCGTAGCCCTTCTCCAGCAAATGGGTAGCAAAAGAGTGGCGAAAAGTATGAGGGCCACAGAGCTTGGCGATGCCAGCTTCAGAGGCCGCCTGTTTGACATGCTTGCGGACAGTATCCTGATGATAATGATGGCGCCGGACGATTCCGGTTTGCGGGTCTGTCGCAGGTTCTTTAGAAGGGAAAATAAATTGCCAGATACGTTGTGAGCCTGCTCCAGGATATTTCCTGCTCAGTGCATGTGGCATCCACGCGGGGCCAATGCCATTTTTCTGATCCATCTCATACAGGTTTGTTGTCACAGAGATTTGCTGGCGCAATCGTGCTTCACAAGACTTTGGCAGCAGTGTTCTCCTGTCCCTGTCACCTTTGCCTTGATGCACCGTAATAATCATCCGATCAAAATCCAGATCCTTGATACGAATGCGAAGCGCCTCGGACACGCGTAGCCCAGCGCCATAAAGGAGTTCACATATCAACTGGGAAGGCTCAGGGAGCAGTGCGATAACCGCTTGGGCCTCTTGCTCGGAAAACACGGCAGGGATCCGGGGTTTGCGCTTCGATTGGCGAAAATTCAGTTCGCCATAGTCTTGCTGCAAAAATCGACGATAGAAACAATTCAGCGCATTAAGGGCAATTTTCTGAGTGGATGGGCTGCAGTGTCGCTGTACAGACAGGTGTGAAAGAAATGCCTCAATCTCTCCGGCACTCATCGTCGAAGGATGGCGCATCTTGTGGTATCGAATGTACTTGATCACCCAGTGGACATAGGTTTGCTCTGTTCGATAACTGTACTGGTTTTTCCTTAACCAGAACCGGAACTGATCCATCAGCTTTACCGGCTTTCGGGCAGGGCGAGAGGGATGTCATCCATGACAACTCCATACTGTTCAAAATGACAGCATCGCAGTTGGCGAAGCCCTTTTTCAACGGAAGCAGTGCTCATTCCGGACGCTTGCTGCTTACCTGTTACCTATCTTGTTGATATGCATGAGAAAAGGATGCTGCCAATAAGTGACCCGGAGTCAGGAGTTATAAGGAACGTTCCTTATAACTCCGTGTAGGAGATTGGCTATAGCATCTCAACCCATTGTTATGGCAGGCTTTTTATCGGGGAGTATGTCCGAGGGTTCCAGAGTTATATAGAACCGAGTTATACGGAACGTTCTAATTAATACGCTGTTAGGTAGCTAAGGAGAAATTGTGTCAGACGGAAATTCTATAGTAAATCTAGGCGACCTAGCTAAGCCTGCGACTGTATTAATCGAAAAAGTTTCTAATGCTGTCGGTGTCTTATACGAACCTAGACGAATTCGAAAGAAAGCGGAGGCGGAGGCCGAGGCAGAAAAAATAAAGGCGTTAGCGGGTATAGAGCTATCGGAGATACAGCAGCGAGGAATTGAAAGGCTCGTTCATCAAGAAGCTCGAAAACAAGAAAATATTGAAAAAATTACTGCCAAAGCAGCATCGGAACTTCCCCCAGATGCAAAAACTGATGAACTTGAAGAGGACTGGATTGCACACTTTTTCGATCGATGCGACAAGGTTTCTAACGAACAAATGCAATCTCTTTGGTCGCGTCTATTAGCAGGTGAGGCAACGAATCCTGGCACCTATTCAAAGAGGACGGTAGATTTTATTGCGACCATGGATAAGTCTGATGCAGACTTGTTTACTAAGTTCTGTCAATTCGTATGGGTTGTTGGTGAAGTAACACCGCTTATTTTTGATGAGCAGGCGGATATTTATACAAGCCAGGGAATCAACTTTACGTCTTTGAAGCACCTCGATTCAATTGGGTTAATATCATTCGAATCAACCTCAGGCTACAGAAAGCTAGGTATTCCAAAACAAGCAATGATCTTCTATTACGGTTTGCCAACTCTAGCAGAGTTCACGAAAGAGAAAGACAATGAAATAAAAGTTGGCAAGGCGCTACTTACGCAAGCGGGTAAGGAGTTGGTAAGCATTTGTGGTTCACAGAGAAATCAAGAGTTTTATGAGTACGCTATTGAAAAGCTATCGAAACAAAATATCACTCTATTGACAGCGCTACCTAACAAGTAGCTGCACCGGAAAAAAATACTCGCTGCGCTCCTATTTTTCCGGTGAGCTAGGCGTTATGCAAGAGGGTGGGGTGTGTGAAAAAATTTAAGTTAAGTCCCGATGAGATTAAGCCTTTAGCAAACGGCCTTGGGGGTTGTATTGCTACAGATATGATTACCGTGGATGGTCGAGGCGTTGGCTATATGTACCGCGATGAGCCGCATAATCCACAGGACAGTGGTTGGTGTTTTATGTCTGGATACGAATCACAGGAATACATGGACGAGCCTACGAATCATGCCATCTATGACGTGAACACCATTGCGAATTACGATCCGGAGATTGTCCCATTTTTGAATGCGCCAATAGGAAGTGCGTTTGAGAGAAATGAATCTGGGATATTGGTCGAAATTAGAGAGTGAGTCGCATAACAAGTGCCTGCATGCCGACCTTCGGCGGCTGAGGCAGGCGTTAACCTATAGAGAGATGGTCGCATGTTTCATTCATACGATTTGACAGATAGATCATCAATAGAAAGGTTTGACTCAGATCTTACTGGGGCGAGCTATATATTTGGAGCTGGATTTGGTGCTATTTCTCTGATCGATGCATTTGATAACTACTACGGGAAGAAATCGAAGGTATATTACCAAATTGTTGATTTGAAACTTTGTCTCTTCAACTTGCTGATGTCCATGCGAGACCTGGAAAGGATGAGAGACCGCAGAGACATTGCCGATATTTTTGGTTTCAATCGCGCATGGTTTGGTTTTGTAACTCTTTATCGGGCATTCTACGATAAGTTTATGAATACCGTTGTCCTTGCTTGCTATGAAAATGATCTTAAATCTTTTGAGAGTGCAAGAAGTAAGAAAAAGAAATTTAAAGCTATCCTTGAGTCATCTTCGGCGGCATATGTAGAAGAAGTTGGTCTGTTTGTTGGCTTTCCTTCTGAGTTCGTGGTTTGGATGAATGAGTTCATCGGAAGTATAGATGATCAGTACCGGACGGCGGAGGTCCACGGATCTGGTATGGCGAGGAAGTGGATATTCAGCGAGGCCGATCTTCGACAAACTCCTTACAAGGCTCTGGGTGGGTTTATTGACCACCTTGAAGAGTTTTTCCATATAGTGGCGTGCCTCGCTTCCGGCAAGAAATACGCAGAAACAATCGATATTAGGGCAAAAGGTTAACAAGGCAATGCACGCGACGATGTGGTTCCCCCGCTTTAGTGGACACCTTCTCCTAACCAGAGGAGGTGGCAAATGCCCCGATACAACAATCCGAGAAAGACCTGGCAATACTCTGCAGATTTCAAGGTAAAGGCCGTCGAGCTGAGCTATCAGGATGGCATCCAGGTTCAACAAGTGGCGGTAGGCTTGGATATTCACCCGATGATGCTTTCGCGTTGGCGAAAGGAATACCGGGAAGGCAAGATCAAACCTGATGGCCGCAAGCGTGTAGATGTGATGAAAAACAAGAAACTCCCCACTGCTGAGGAATTGAGAGAGCTCGATAAGCTCAGGCGGGATAATGCCCGTTTGCAGAAGGAGAATGATCTTTTAAAAAAGTGGCAACGGTATCTGGCGGATCGACATCAGAGCGATTTGGATTCATCCAGGAACACAGACGACAACTAGGCGTCAGGTACCTTTGTGCGTGGTTGGGAGTGTCGCGCAGCGGTTTCTATGCGTGGCGAAAGCGTGAGGAGTCCCGGCGGTCTCGAGAAGATGCTGCTCTTCTCGAGAAGGTACGCCGAATCCATAAAGATTGCCGTGGCGTCTATGGAAGCCCGAGAGTGCATCAGGCCTTGCGTAAGAAGGGTATTCGAGTCGGTAGAAAGCGGGTTGAACGGTTGATGCGAGAGGCGTCGTTGGTCGGCAGAGTGGCCAAAATCTACCGCAGGGTGCCGGGTGTGGAGCGGTTCTACCAGCGTCACAAGAATCTTCGCCTGAACACGCCTGCGCCGACCGGTGTCAATCAGCAGTGGGTGGCGGATCTCACCTATATCAAGGTTCGGCAGGAATGGCGCTATCTGGCAGTAGTGCTGGATGTGTATTCCCGGAAAGTCGTTGGCTGGTCGCTGGGGAGTAGGAAAACAGCTGAGCTTACGCTACAGGCCTTGCGTCATGCGCTACGTGTTAGGAAGCCTGCACCGGGTTTGATATTCCACACAGATAGAGGTGTGGAATATGGTGCGTACTTGATCCAGAACGAGCTGGGCCGTCATGGCATTCGACCGAGCATGAACCGGCCAAAGCAATGTACAGACAACGCACATATGGAATCCTTCTTCCATAGTATGAAGGCGGAAGTGATCCATGGTGTAGCGTTTAAAGATGAGAAAGAATTGAGAGCGGTGCTACGTGGCTACATCAACCAATTTTATAACCAGAAACGGTTACACTCTGGTATTGGCTACATGGCTCCGACAGAATACGAGAGAATGGCAGCGTGAAATGAAGTGTGTCCATTTTATCGGGGGAAGATCACCTTCGGCGGCTGTGCTAGGCGTTAATTGCCAAGGAGAGGTATGGCTATCAGCTTCAAGGTGAATCAACCCATTACCACTGATCTGTTCATCGGTTTGTTAGAGAGTTCTACGCTTGGGGAGCGTCGGCCAATTCACGATCGAGACTGTATGGAAGGGATGATTTCCAACTCCAATCTCGTCGTAAGCGCGTGGGATGATGACTTGTTGGTCGGCATCGCTCGCAGTGTCACGGATTTTCACTATGCCTGCTACCTGTCAGATTTAGCAGTTCATCAGAACTATCAAAGATCAGGAATAGGCAAACGATTACAGTCACTGACCCAGGAGCAACTGGGGCCGCTCTGCAAATTGATTCTCATCGCAGCACCGGCAGCCAATTCGTACTATGGTCAGCTTGGTTACTCGCACAATGATCGCTGCTGGGTTCTGGATGCGGGGGTAACCATTGGCAATTAACAAGGCCAGGCACGCGACGTCTACTGCATTGCGGCTTCGCCTCCATTCCGTAGCCGCGCATGCTGGCTGGCGTTATGTAATTTATTCTGCAAGAACGCTTGTCGGTCCTTTCCCTGTCATTGAGTCCCTTCCCGCATTCCCCTACATTCATTCCTGGCTGTCTTGAGGGAGGCAGCATGTGATGGCTGTCGATTTTGTGGGGGATGGCCATCTCAGTCGTTACTGTTTCTTGAGGCTGCTGGGGCATATTCAATGACTTCATTCCTGTTTAGGGGTTGGACCAGGGCGGGTGTCCGTGGGGTGGTGTTTGCCGGGATATTGTCGGCGTCGCTCTCCGTGGCGGCCTCACCCTTGCTGGATGCGCTGGCGATGGCGGATCACGATGCCATGGCCGAGCAGCTCAAAGCGGACCCTGGTCTGGCGTCGATGCCGGATGGGATCGGTGATTCCCCATTGTTGTTGGCAGTGCGTGCGGGGGATCTGGCTGCGGTGAAGCTGCTGGTGGACGCGGGGGCGCCCGTGACCCAGAGCTCTGCCAGTGGCGAGACGCCATTGCAGGTCAGCATGCTTTCAGGGCGGGGTGAGGTGACCCAGTGGTTGCTTCGTCATGGGGCGGAGCCGGATCAGTTTAACGGGGGTGGGCAGTCAGCACTGCACTGGTGTGCCCAGGCCGGTGAGGTGGCGCTGTGCGAGCGATTCCTGAAGGGCGGCCTGTCACCTCTGCAGCGGGATGCCACCGGGCTGACGCCAATGGATTTGGCGATTGGCTGGGGCCGGTTCGACGCACTGGGCGTTTTGCTTGCTGCTACCCCGACACCGCCTTCCCGGGATGTTGTGACACTGGACTTTGATGATGATCGCGTCCGCTACTGGAGTGCCCTCTATTGGTCGGGTGACGAGGCGGCTTTGCTGGCCAGCCTGGGCCAGGATTTGCAGTCCTCCTATCCCCATCCTCTCGCGCCCTATATCTGGAGTGCGGTGCACCGCCGCCAGGACACCCTGGACGCGGCGTTGACACAGGCGTCGCCGGCCCTGAAGCAGGCTCTGGGGATAACGCCACAGGTGCTGATGGCGGTGGATGCCGCCCCCCGTGAAGCCTGGAAGGCGTTCCCGGCGACTGCGGCCTATCGGCTCGGTGAGGTGTATGCCCTGGTGGAGTTGGCCGATTCGGCCCGGGACCTGGGTGAGTTCGGGGTCTTTTACGACTACCTGGAAACCGCGGTTACGCTGGCGCCCAATCACTGGCAGCTGGCCTGGATGTTCGACAACATGACGGCCCTGGATCTGCCAGGGATGCGAGAGCGGGCGGCGGCATTTGCGCAAGCCGAGGCGGTGCGTGGCGGGTTTACGGGGGGCTATCTCCAGGCGGTGGTGCCGCAGCACAGTTGGAAGAACAGTGATCAGCTGGCCCATGTGGAGCGCTACCTTGAGCGCTGGCCCCACGATGGTCGGGCCTTGGTCGCCCGCTCATTGACGCTCAAGGGAAATGGCTATTACCGCGAGGCGGTCGAGAGCCACATGGCGGGGCTGGCACGCTTTCCGTTCTATGCGGGACGCAGTGATGCCATGGAGCTGTTGATTAAAACCGGTCAGCACGACCGGGCCCGGCGCGTGGCGGAAGGCCTGGCGCGCTGGTATGGAAACGAGGGCGTGCCGGCCCGCGCGGCGCGTTATTACGCGGCAGGACTGCTGGATGACGGTGACAAGGGTGCTGCGCGGGGCGCCTTGTCGGAGGCGTTGGCTCGTTACCCGGACGAGGGCCGGCTGTGGATGGAGCAGGCGCGTCTGGCGTTGGCAGAGCAGCGACCGGATGAGGCGCTGGCGGCAGCCGCGACCGGTTTCCCCTTGATCGAGAGTCCTTCGTCCGGGCAACTGGCGGACTGGTTGCAGGCGTACCGCGACAGTGGTGATCCGCGCGGTGGCGTTAGCGTGTTTGAGCGTTACCGCGAACGGGTTGGTATGCCGTCTGCCAGCCTGCTCAATAGTGTGCTGGAAGATCTGGCGACGCTGCAGGATACCCAGAGGTACCAGGCGTTACTGCGTGAGGCCCGTTCCTATTACCCCCATGACCGTGAGCTGTTGTTGCGTCAGGCGCGGCAGGACGTGGCCGAGGGTCGCCAGGCCTCGGCGCTGGCGTTGCTGGAAGACGGCTTGGCCCGTCATGGCCATTCCCTTGATTATCTGAACCAGACCTATGACGCCCTGTTGGCCGTGCGAGGGGAGGCGTCGGCACGACGTTTTGTGGTTCAGCGGCAGGAACGCATGCCTTGGGAAAAGGCGTCATGGCAATTGGCAAAGCAGCACGGTGCTGGCGAGGAGCCGGCTCTATGGGAAGCGGCGATTGTCGCTGCGCCGACGGAGACGTTTGGTTGTGAGGCGCTGATTGATTATTACGTGTCTGCCAAGGCGTGGCGCCAAGCCCACGATTGGGCGCAACAGTGCCATGAGCGTTTCGTGTCCACGGGGCGGTTGAGTGCCCGCCAGTCCATGTTGCTGTACGACGCCTGGGTCTATGAAAACCAGACCCGGCAGGAGCGGGTGGATAGCGAGACTTTGCGTGAGGCGCAAACGGCGTTTGATGAATTTGCCCGCGGGCATGGCCATTACATGGATTACCTGCGTTACCGGGAAGCCTTTTGCCTGGCGCGGGGGGACAAGTCCTGTGCGGCACAGTCCTTGGCGCAGCGCAGTGCTTTTCAGCAGGACAGCACCAGCCATTTTCATGATCTGGTGGCGCGTTATGCCAATGAACTGGGAGCCGACAAGACCTTTGGCTACGGTGCCCGGATGCTGGCGCGATCGCCCTACGACAGCAGCAAGGTGGCGTCGTTTCTGCACAAGCATTTGTTGTGGGGGGGCAGTTCGATTGTGGCACTCAAGGCCATCAATGATGCCGAAACCCGCGGTGTGAGCGTGGACAAGAAATGGCAGCGCCGGGCGCTGGGGAATCTGGGGGATTCCCTGTCCAGTTTCGAGCGTTACACCGTGGCGGGCATGCGCCCCTCGGCGTCACTGCGCTATATCCGCTGGTTCGATGAGGCCCGCCGTGATGCTCTTAGCGCTGATGGTACTCGGGTGTTTTATCAGCTCGACAGCGAGATCCCCGGGGTGGAGATTCTGCTGCCCAGTGGCGAGCAGGTTGTGCGTCAGGATCACCCGGTGTTTGGCAAGCCGTTGTACTTTGCCCGGGGCGCCACGTTTATGCGCCTGGGGTATACCGAGACCGGGCAGCTGACCCGCATTGAAGATTCCAGCGGCCAATCCATGACGTTGCTGTACGACAAGGATGACCAGATCCGCACGCTGATCAGCCCGGAGGGCACGCTGCACTTTACCTACAATGCGTTGGGCAAGCCTGTGCGTATCGTCGAGCAGGATGTGGGCGTGTTGGAGGTAGCGTACGACGAGCAGGGCGAGATTCTGTCGGTGAACTCTGAGCAGGGTCAGCAGATGGCGTTGCGTATCACCCGTTCGTTCCAGTCGCTGCTGGGCATGGTCAATCAGGTCAAGCGGATTCACGATGTGAAACGGTTGCCGCGTCTGAGCGTGAACGACCCACAGGTGGATGCCCTGCGGGTGGAGTACGAGGACACCGAATACCACAGTGCGGAGGAGCAGAAGGCAGCGCTGGCGCTGGCGAAGTATTTGATCGGCCAGGTAGGGGACGACCCTGACTATGTCGGAGAGTCCGAGCGTTTGTTGTATGGCGTTGTGGCGACCGCGCAGGTCCACTCCCGTGAAAAGGCATTCCGTCATCGGGGTGCCCAGGCGGTGACGCTGTTGCATCAACTGTATCGGGAGGTGCGTCCGCGCGGGCTGCCGCAGGAGACCTTCAGTGAGTGGTCGGAGGCCTGGAACTGGTTACGCAGTGCGGAACTGGAGGCGTCGTCGTCCACGTTGCGCAAAGCCCTGGCTGCAGTCAATGAAGCTCCACTGGCGTTGCTTCGGGATGCCCACCGGTTACAGCGTTCCGATTTCAGCAATACCGCTTACTGGAAACGGTACGGCGATCATGAGCTGTTTGGCAAGGCGTTGGCAGGGACTGAAAAACATCAGGTCGTGATGCGTGCCAACGGAGATGTGGTGGTGGCCACCAGCCAGGGATTGTCGGTGCTGCGCGAAGGCTACTGGCACTGGTACGGGTTTGATTTTCGCCAGCAGCGGCTGTCGGCGACTGCAGTGCTATCGGAGCAGGATGCGCGCGCCAACATTCTGGCCGTGACAGAAACCGAGGATGGCATTCTCTGGCTGGGAACGGCCAAGGGCTTGCTGGCGATTCCCGGAGACTACGACGGTGACCTGAAACGCTGGAGTGTGGCCGAAGGTTTGCCGTCGCCACGGGTCATATCGCTCACGTCACGCGGTAGCCGTGTATGGGCGGGGACCGGTGCCGGGCTGGTGGTGCTGGAGTATGCGCAAGCGAACCCGCAGGCCGTTACGGCGGCAGGTACTCATCCCATTGATCAGCTCTACCGCTTGCCTGGCCGACCCGATGCCTTGCTCTACCGCGCCAACCATCAGGTGTGGTTGTTGTCTGGTGACGCTCCCGTGAGTCTGGGGCGGGGGCAGGACATGACCTTCGACATGGGGCGCATGCGGGTTTACCGGCTGGAGGGCAATCAGGTCTTTGCCCATGCCGTGACGGATGAAAACGGGCGTTGGGAGTGGCTGCAGCAGGATGCTGAGCTGGTCGCCACGGACAGTGACTTGCTGCTGTCAAAACAGGTTTATGGGCTGTCGATGTGGGACCTGGGTAGTGGCGAGGAAGCGTTGGTGGTGAGTACCGACCGGGCCATGAATGTCTTGCAGGGCCACTATTTTGAGGCGCTGGCGCTGCCGTTTGCCGAGCAACGCGGGGGCATGGCTGTCGGGCCGCGGCACTCTTTCAGTGATTCGCGTGGCGTGGTGGTGCTGAGCGACGAGGGTGTGTACACCCGGCTTGGCGAGGGCGCGCAGCAGCTGCAGCAAGCGCCGGTGTACGACCTGTTGGTGAGTCAGACGCTTAACAGTCTTTATGTGGCCATGGGGGACCACATTTTGTTGCTGGGCAATGATCAGCCACTGGAGTCAGCCCAGTATTTTTCTTCGGCCAATGCCCGTGTGCTGGCAGAGGATCAACACGGCAATCTCCTCACCCATGACGGCTACACGGTTCTGCGTTTTCCTGCCGGCAGCGATCAGCCCCAGGAGTTGTTCTCCGCGCGGCCTGCGGTCGAAGAAAAGGGCTGGCAAGGTGGCGTGGTCGACATGCTGGTGGACCGCGAAGGCACCTTGTGGGTGGTGTCCGGTTCGTCCCTGTTCCGTTACCGCCAAGAGACTCTCACCGAGTTCAACTATCTGCTCGACAGCGAACGTTTCCCGTCACGTAGCCCGATGCTGGCGGGGGTGCATGAAACCCTGGCGGGCGAGATCGAAGTGGTGGCATCCGATGAGGGGCATCTGACCCATCAGGGGGTGTCGTTGTCTGGCGGGTTGCTGCGCTGGACTGGCAGCGGTTTCGAGCATGTGGGCAAGCCGCCACACTGGTTTGTCACAGGCTACACACCGGTGGATGACAGAACGGCGGTGATTGGCACCAACACTACCTTCGCCCGTGAACTGACGGGGGGCGCACGGCAGTCGTTTGCCGAGCTCAACGATCCCAGTTACCAGGCACTGGCGGACAAGACCCCACTGCTGTGGCTGGGGGGCGAGGGGGCGCGTTTCCAGGGGAGCAATAGCTGGTTGTTCCCGTCGGCGGGCGGGGTGCTGTTGTATCACGGCGGCACCTGGCTGTACCCGGATCGTCTGAATCAGTTATTGCCGGAGGACGCCGCACTGGGCCAATACGGTGGGCGCACTGTGCATGCGGTAGCGGTGGCCGGCAATGGTCGGGTTTATGTGGGCACTGACCTGGGGCTGCTGCTGTATGACTCTAAAGGGGTGGCGTCGTTACTCAATGACAACCATTTCGGTCAGCTTGCTTTCCGTGAAGAGGACACCCAACAGCAACAGGCGCTCAGTGATATTTTCCTGCCTGCCATATCGGGTGACAGTGACGCCGGGAAAATGCTGGCTCGCTACCGGCAGATGGAAGCGCAGATACGCGAGCTGGAAACCCGGGTGGCGCAGCCGGTGCCCGAGGCGGATGCTGCAACCTTGAGTGGGGCGGCGGCGTCCGGCAGTGCAGTAAAGGGCGTGTCGGATTCGCCCCGTGCTGAGCGTCTGCGGCAGCAACTGAAGAGCAAGAACCGGTTGCGGGAAACGTTGCTGGCACGCATGGAAGCGGAGCATGCGGGGTTGTACCAGATGCTCAAGCTGGACCCCCGTGAAGTGGCCGCCTTGCACCAGCGTTTGAGTGAGGATCAGGCGCTGGTGCAGTATCTGCCGACGCCGGAAAAGTTACTGATCCAGCTGGTAACCCGTGAGGGCGCGCAAATTCGTGAAGTGCAGGTTAGCCGTGCGGATCTGGAGGCCGCCAGTGCGCTGGTGGTAAAAGGCATGCGGTACCGGGCAGCCCATCTGACGGGCAATGACCGCGGGTTGTCGGCTTCCGGGGAGCGTGCAGCAGGGCCTGATGACGATGCGCAGGATGCCAGTCTGGCCTGGTTGTATGACAAGTTACTGCGGCCGGTGGAGCGTGAGCTGGAAGGCAAGCAGCAGGTACTGGTCACACCGGTAGGAGCATTGACGTATTTGCCGTTCCCGGCGCTGTTACGCAAGAAAGAAGGCGATGTGCGCGAGTATGCCGCCGAGCGTTTTAACATCGGTGTCATTCCGTCCATGTATCACCTCAGCCTGGTGCTGCAGCAGAACGAATCCTTCAGTGACGGTTTGACCATGGTGGCCGATCCGGATGGCAGCTTGCCTGGGGCCCGGCAGGAAGTGAGCCGGATTGCCCAGGGAGCACTGGTGGCTCCCACCGTGCTTGAGGGCGCTTCTGCCACCTATGCGAATCTGGCGGGTGCGGTGCAGGATGCCCGGGTGGTGCATCTGGCGACCCATGGTAATCTTGATCCGGCGGTGCCGGCAGACAGCTACCTGTTATTGGCCAATAACTACCGCCTCAGCGTGATTGATATCGCCGGTCTGACCCTGGATCAGACCGATCTGGTCGTGTTGTCGGCCTGTGAAACCGGTATCGGCAAACCGGGTCTGGAGTATGCGACGTTGGCGCGGGCGTTTGCGCTGGCCAGCGTGCCTACCGTGATTGCGTCCTACTGGAAAGTGGATGACGGGGCGACGGCCCGGTTGATGGAGCAATTTTATGGCAACCTGAGGGAATATCCCGGGGAAGGGTATCTGGTTGCCATGGCCCAGGCTCAACGGGCCCTGATTGAGGAAGGGGGACGGTATTCCGAGCCGGCAGCGTGGGCTGCGTTTACGTTGTTCGGGAAACCGTAAAAAAACAATCTTCATTGCTGTCGAAAAGCGGCTCGCTGGCCATCCCAATTCAACAGCAATGGACAGTATGGGTGCAGGAACAATGACGCTATCGGGAACCGGGAAGTGGCTGTGCGGCGCGATGTTGGCGGGTGGCATGCTGGTGTCACCGGTACAGGCTGCCAGGCATGCCTTGCTGGTAGGGGTGGCGGATTACCCAAATCTGCCGGCCTCGCTGCAGTTGGATGGCCCTGCCCATGATGCTGAAATCGTGCAAGCCATGCTACGCCAGCGCGGATTCAAGCAGGACAATATCGAGCAGCTGATTACTGCAGAAGGCAACACCCTGCCTACCCGGGCTAATATTCTGGCGGCGCTGGAGCGGTTGTCTGCATCTGCCAGCGAAGATGATTTCTATTACCTGCATTTCGCCGGTCATGGTAGCCGCCAGCCGGCAAAGGCTACGGACAATACCGAGCCCGACGGGCTGGATGAAATCTTTTTGCCCACCGATGCTGCGGAATGGGACAGCTATATCGGTTCGGTAAAGAACGCGATTCTGGATGATGAAATCGCCCACTATGTCGACCGTATTCGTGATCGCGGGGCCGATGTGTGGCTGGTGTTTGACAGTTGTCATTCCGGCACCATGACCCGGGGGGCAACGGCCATGCCGGAGGTAAAGTACCGCCGTGTGGACAGTGCGGTCCTGGGGATTCCCGACGCACCATTAATTCACCGTCCCTCCCCCATGGTGTCCGAAACCCGGGCGCGGGGATTCCTGGGAGAGGTGTTCAGCGGTACGCCGGAAGATGAGCCGCCGCGCAAGCGGGGTGAGCTGATTGCCTTCTCTGCGGCGCAGAGTGCAGAGACCACACCGGAAATGAAACTGCCTCGCGGGGCGCCGGATCGCCGTTTTCATGGCCTTTTTACCTACACCTTGATGGAAGTGCTTGGGGCCAACCCGCAGCTGAGCTATCAGCAGCTGGCCCAGCAGGTGCTGTCCCGTTACCAGAGCTTGCCGTGGCAGGCGACCCAGCCGTTATTCAGTGCCAGCGACATGAGTCGTCCGGTATTCAATGACGATGCCCCGGCAGAGCCGTCTTACTTTGCGACTTTCAAGAACGGCAAGCTGGATATTCAGGCGGGCTCCCTGTCGCTGCTGGGCACGGGGGCCACGGTGACGATCTACGATTCGCCGGTAGGCAAGGCAAAGAACGCGCTAGGCACAGTGAGGCTGGATGGTGCTACCCCGGTGCGTAGCTGGGCCATGCCAGAGGAAGAACAAAGCAAGGACTGGCCGGCAACGTTGTACGTACGACTGGACAAGCCGGTGCTGACGACCGAGGTCAATGTGGCCCTGTTGCCATCCGCCTCCATGAGCAACAAGGACGAGAAGCGCCTGCAGAAGGCGTTGGCAGAAATCGAGAAGTCTGGCATCGGGATCAAGGTGTCGGCACTGGATGCCGCCGACATTCTGGTCAGCGAGTTTGATGAGCAGCTGTGGTTCCTGCAGGCAGATCAGAGCCTGCCCTGCGAAGAGCAGCAGCTGGCAGAAGCGGCGCGCAAGGTTTGTGCCGAAACCCGTCTGCCGCAACGCCTGCTCAACCTGGCATTGCCGGACAGCAAGGATCGCCAGCTGGCGGTCCTGCAAGGCGGCCTGAGCAAGATCGCGAACGTCACCCGCTTGATGTCCAGCGTGCAGCACCTGCCCGGTGCCCAGCAGCAGCTCAAGGTGAGTTTCCGCATTGAACATGATGGTGAGCAGAGCGAGTTTCCGGTGAATGGCCAGCCGGTGCTGACCGAGGGTGACCGCATCCTGTTCAGCGTAACCAACGAAGGTCGTCAGCCCCAGGATGTGAGCATCCTGTTCGTGGATAGTCAGTACGGTATCACCCAGCTGTACCCGGACAGCGGCCAGCCCAATCGTCTGGCCAGTGGCGAGTCGCTGAACTTTGAGTGGGATGTGAATGTGGAAACCGTGGGTATGGAGCATCTGTTGGTAAGCAGTCAGCCCGGCAATGGTGTTAACAGCAACCTGGGCTATCTGCAGCAGGCGCCACTGAATGTCACCACCCGGGGCCTCGGTAGCAGCAAGCCGCCGCAGTCATCAGGATTGAATCTTTTTACTTGGCAGGTCAGTCACTAGGCCGCATCGCGAGCGATTTTTCTGTGCTTAAGGTGAGAAAACAAGGTTAAAAATAATGTTCAAAAGGAAGGAAATGTTATGAAAAAAATGGTCGGAACCTTTGCGATTATGGCGACACTCGGGCTGGCATCCAGCCCTGCTCTGGCCTGGCGCTGTGATGCAGCCAGCCCCTCTGCCTGGGGGTGGGGTAGCTCCAGCTCACGTTCTACGGCGGTGAGTATTGCATTGCAGGAGTGCGCAATTCGCACCCCTTGGGGACAGGCTTGTTACATCCAGCGCTGTGTTAATACCCGTTCTCTGGAAGGTGATGCCCTGGACGCAGGTGGTGATGCAGGCAAGCCAGAGTACATGGGTAAGGATGACAAACTGGACTTCAGCAGTGAAGCCCATGAGACGCAGGGCGGTGCTATGGAGCCCGCCAAGTAGCCACCGTCCAATGGATGGTGAAGTAAAAAGAACCGCCTTTTCAGGCGGTTTTTTTATCGCGGAATTGCGAGAATGTGCTGCCCCTAACGTTTTAGTTTGCCTTTGGAGAAATGGATGTCCGGTGGGAGATTCTGCTTGCTGAACTTCCCAAAAAAACAACAAAGGTAGTTTCACCACAGAGGCCACAGAGACCTCTGTGGTGAAAAGATCCTGGTTCGTTATCGCGCCGCGAGCGATGCTCCTACGGGGAGCTACTTGTGCTTGGGCAGCAGTGACTGTGCTATCGCGTCAACCGTTGCTGAAGCTCGTTGCGCTGCGTGGTCACGTCATCACAACTGACGCTTTCCGGCAGCGGGGCGAAGCCGTCGATGTCTGCGGGGCGGGTGAGCTGTTCCAGTTTGTCGGGCGCCGTGTTGCAGAGGGCATCGCTAAGCAGTAGCCAGCGGCCCCACTCATGGCGGACGGTGAGCTGTTCGCCGAACTGCTGGCGGTAGTGTTCGCTGGCGAGGGCCAGTTGGGCCTTGCCGATGCCGGCAAAGCTGCTCAGTACGCCTTGGGATTGCTGCCCATCGTGGATTCCGGCGAGGATTTCGTTGATGTCGTCGGGCTGTGCAACGGGCAGGTCGCGCATGTTGGGTTGTTCATCCAGATAACTGCTCAGCTCGGGAGAAAATTGCTGATAGGCCTGATCCAGTGTCAGCGGATCCATGCCGGGTTTCAATGCCAGCCACCCAGCAAAGAGTGCGGCTGCCGCTGCGGTGAGGCCGCCGGCCGGTTGCCACCAGCGCCGAGGTTTGCGTGCGGCGCTCGACAGGTTGAGCACATTGTTGTGCTCGACCCACAGGTCCTGATCGTTGAGTAATCGGTGCCAGCGACGGTACAACGCAGGGTCATGGGCAAGGTGGCTGATGACCTCGGCACGGCGCTGCGGGTCCAGCAAATTGTCCAGTAAGGCCGCCAGGTCCTCATCATCCGGTGGCGTACCCTGAAGAGTGGGGCGCTCCGATAACGCCAGAGCAATACGGCTCAGGTACTCCCCCTGCCGTTTGCTGGATGTGTGTTCTTTCATAGTCGCTTACCCCTGACTACTGAGATGGACAGTTGCCCTGGATGAACGCAGAAACCGGGCATCATTGCCAGTCCTCCGGCAGCAAGTGGTGCGCCTGTAGTACTTCCCGTATGTGGGCCACAGCCCGTTTCGCCTGTCGTGCAGGTTGATGGGCTGGCAGGTTAAGCGTGCGGGCAATCGCACTGAACTTGATGCCATCGACATGGGCCATGCGCAGTATCAGGCGTTGTTCATCGGTGAGGCGGAGTGCCGCACGAACTGCGTGCAGCGTCTCTGTGCTCTGCCATTGGCTGGCTGGTCGGGCGGGTTCTTCATCGAGAATCAGTTGATGAAGCAGAAGCAACAAGGGTTCGAGTGTGTCAGCGGATGCGGTGTCGTTGGCGTCCGGTTCCTGATAGTGCTCTTCCAGTGAGACCTCGCCCGTTTGTTGTCCACACCAGGGCAGTTTCCCCTTGATGGTGCGAACCATCTGCTCAAGGGTGTCAGGGTCACGTAACGTTTCGTCCTGACCGGCCAGACGTTCGATGGCTACCGGGACCGGTTGGCGTTCCAGGCAGATGAACTTCCACAGCGTGAGCCAGGCGTCCCCCAGCTGTTGCAGCCATGCGGGCGGGCGGATACGGCCAAAGCGTTTGCGGGCGTATTCCTCTACCAGGTTGCTACAAAGGGTGTACAGATAGGTTTCGGGGCGAGATTTGCCGGTAAATTTCCGGCACAGCTTCCAGTCGCTTTCACACAGATGTTCAAGCACGTAGTCGCTGGCGATTTCCGCATCGGTGGTATGGCCGAAGCGTCGTTCGCACAGGGCGCGTATCCGGCCCTGTGTCTGTTCGCTGAACACGATGCCAGGCCAGTCTGTGTCCATTGCTGACGTAGTAACAGCCATTCTCCTTTTTCCCCAGAGGCTGATTCAAGCATAAACACGGGAAGCATGAAATCCTGTTAAGGCCGGTAGTAGCTTCGAAAAAAACTCTATAGGGTAGAAACGAGCATGGTCTTTCATTCATGAACAACACAGGGAAGAGAGATGGCTGAGAAGGGAATAATGCGAAACTCCACAATTCTGGTCCCGGTATTCCTGCCGGCGGTGATTGTTTCGCTGCTGCTGATCATCGGTACCATTAGCGACCCAGAAGCGGCCGGCGAGCTGTTCCAGCAGGCGCAAAGCTGGATCACAGAAACGTTTGGCTGGTTCTACATGCTGGTGGTGGCGCTGTTTTTCATCTTTATCGTCGGCATTGCGTTGACCTCCTGGGGCAATATCAAGCTGGGGCCGGATCATTGTGAGCCCGAGTATTCCTTTCCTGAATGGTTCGCCATGCTGTTCTCTGCCGGTTACGGCATTGCATTGCTGTTCTTTGGCGTTGCTGAACCGGTGCTGCATTACGCCGAGCCGCCGGTGGGCGCCCCGGAAACCGTGGATGCCGCCAAACAGGCCATGCAGATTGCCTTCTTCCACTGGGGGTTTCATATCTGGGCGATCTACGGCCTGGTAGGGCTGGTGATGGCGTATTTTGCCTTCCGTCACGGCTTGCCCTTGTCCATGCGTTCGGCCTTTTATCCGCTGATCGGCGACAAGATTCATGGGCCCATAGGCCATGCCATCGATGTGTTCGCCATTCTTGGCACCATGTTCGGGATTGCCACCACCCTCGGGCTGTCTGCGGCGCAGATCAATGCCGGGCTGAATTATTTATGGGATGTGCCGGTGGCTACCTGGGTGCAAATTACCGCGATCGCCCTGGTTACCCTGGCTGCCACCGCGTCAGTCGTGGCGGGCATGGACAAGGGCGTGAAGCGCCTGTCGATTCTGAACATGGTGCTGGCGATTGCCCTGATGTCGTTTGTGTTCGTGGTGGGGCCGACGATTCATATCCTGGAAAGTTTTGTACAGAACACCGGCAGTTATCTGAGCAATATTGTCGAGCGGACATTCAATCTGCAGGCCTACACCCACAGCGACTGGATTGGTAACTGGACCCTGTTTATTTTCAGCTGGACCATCGCCTGGGCGCCTTTTGTCGGCTTGTTTATTGCCAAGATCAGCCGTGGTCGCACCATTCGCCAGTTTGTGGTGGGGGTCATGCTGGTCCCGACCATTTTCACGTTCTTGTGGTTCTCGGTCTTTGGCGATACCGCCCTAAACATGATAATGAACCAGGGGGTGACGGTGCTGGTGGAAGAGGTGCAGGCAGACAAGGCGGTGGCCCTGTTCCAGATGTTTGATCTGCTTCCCTGGTCTACGTTTATTTCTTTCCTGGCGGTGTTGTTGATCATCACCTTCTTTGTCACGTCGTCGGATTCCGGCTCGCTGGTGGTGGATTCACTGGCGTCGGGTGGTGTGCTGCAAACGCCTGCCTGGCAGCGGATTTTCTGGGCGTCCCTGGAAGGGGTGATTGCGTCGGTGCTGTTGCTGGCGGGCGGGTTGAGTGCGCTGCAGACCATGACCATTGTCAGTGCGCTGCCGTTTGCGGTGGTGATCATTCTGGCGGCAGTGGGGATGTGGCGTGCGCTGGTGATCGAGAAGCACCGGGAAGTGAGCCTGCAGGCTCATATGGCCACTATGCGGAATATGACGGGCTCTCAATGGCGCCATCGTTTGACCGCCATGATTCGCTACCCGACTCGTGACGAAGTCGAAACCTTTATTCGCGGCACCGCCATGGAAAGCCTGAAAGAGGTGGTGGACGAATTGCGCAAGGCCGGTTGGGATGCCGGGGTAGAGTTTGATGAATCCCTGGTGCGCGCCGAGCTGGTCGTCAATCGCGATGGCCATGTGGGCTTCATTTATGACATTCGCCTGATTACCAACCCGATCCCCGAGTTTGCCTATGCGGGCAAGGCCGGGCCGGAATCGGAAAAGGAATACTGTCGGGCCGAGGTGTTCCTGCGCCGGGGTGGTCGTTCCTATGATGTGTATGGCTATGATGGCAACGACATCATTCAGGATGTGCTGGATCAGTTTGGTAACTACCTGCACTTCCTGGACAGTACCCCTGGCAAGTTGCCCTGGGAGATGGCAGAGCACGATGACTTGCTGCATCCTGCCACGGACAAACCGGGCGACCCATAGATCGCCTTTCGAAACGCCGCATCAATGTTTAACTCATTTACATAAAGGACAAAAATGAAACAACCGTGGTTTTGGGTATGGGGGCTGATGCTGGCACTGCTGGCTGGCCATGCGCTGGCAGATGAGCGCGATGACAAGATCGCGAGGCTGTTGAATCTGGCGGGGGCTGAGGGGCAGATTACTGGCCTTACCGACTCGGTGATTGCCGGTCTGGAGCAGGCGCAGCAGTCGGCCCAGGATGTGGATGCCGAGCGCGGCGAGGTGATGCTTCATGTGGCGAAGGAATCGTTTTTGCCTGAAGTGATTTACCAGCAGGTGTTCGAGGCAGTGTCGGCGGCGGTGCAAGACGACCAGCTGGAAACCCTGCTGCTGTGGTACCAGTCGCCATTGGGCAAGCGTATTACAGAGATGGAAGTGCAGGCGGCCTCCCCGGCGTCGCGCCAGGCCATGATGCAGAATGCCACTGCCTTGTTGTCGAATGAGCCGATGATGGAAAAAGCGGCGCAGTTTGATGCCTTGCTCCACCTGACGGATTACAACATGGCGTTGCAAAAGCGTATGTTGATTGCCGCTCAGACTCAGGTGCGTAAGTTACACAACCCGGATCAGCCCGTGGATACCTCGGATGTGGAGGCGTTCTTCGAGCAACGCAGGGCGCTGCTTACCGAGCAGACTCGCAAGACGGTGATGCTGTCTTTTGCCCATACGTACCGGGAACTGGAAGCCGACAAGCTGGAAAGCTATCTGGATTTTCTGTCTACGCCGTCGGCCAGACAGTTCAACGAGGCGATCAAGGTCGGCCTGGGAGAAGGGCTGGATCTCGTGTTTGAGGATTATATTGCTGGCCTGGCAGAGGAGTAAGTCTGCGCCTCAGCAACTGCCACCATCCAATGTGGGAGCGGTGGTTCCACCGCGAATAAAAAGCCGGGCAAGGCCATCGCGGTCGGACGACCGCTCCCACTCTTATTGCTCCGCCTGTGGGTGTCTACAGGGGGCTGACTCACTCGCTGGCAAGTGTTGCTGCACACTGGACTTTCTCACAGCAAGCAAGCCGCCCGGCCTGATTTCCTGCCTCGCTGAGGCTCGTTATCGCTATGCAAGCATAGCTCCTACAGTGGATTGATAGTGGCGGGGTTTATGTGGGAGCCAGCCTGCTGGCGATAGTGTTTGCTGCGCTGGCAGGTGAAAGGGTTCCCTAGCTGCGTTTCTTGCCGGCCTTTTCCAGCACCATCAGGGTTTCCACGTAATTGACGAAATGCTCCAGGTAGGCCGGTGAGAGGGTCTGCAGGGTGCGGATGGCGCTGGTGACCAGGCGATGGGAATTGAGTGGGCCGGCGTCGCTGGGCGTTTGAGTCAGGGCCAGGTCAATGCGTTGGCGCTTGCGCTGTTGTTGCTGGCCCCGGCGGGCACGGGTGAGGGCTTTCAGTTCCCGCGGCGGCGTGTGGGCCTGGGTGGGCTCGGGGCTGTCGTCCAGCAGATCACGTTCCTGAGCGTGTAACAGCGCGGTGAGCGGGTCGCGGGGCTGGCCAGCGTCTGCTTCCGGTTGGCTGTAGTGTTCGCGCAGGGCGGCCAACGGGGTGCGGGTATCCGGGCGACGTTGTTGGCGCAGCCAATGGCGAAGCGCCTGTGGCGATGCCGGCGGGCGGTCTGCACAGGTTTGCGCTTCCCGGGTAGCGGCGTCCAGTTGTTGCTGATACTCGCTCACCGCTGCCGACAGCCGGGCCAGGCTGGCAGCACTGCAATGGCGTTGTTGCTGCAGGCGTTCGCCCTGGCGCTGCACAAAGCGAAAGCGCACCGGGTCGAAGTGATCTGCACCGTTCTCCTGCCACTGGGCAATGTGGTCAAGCAGGGCCTGCAGCGTTGCCGTATCAGCCATCGTTGTCCCCGTTTGCCGGGTCGGTGTTGCGGCGCGGCACGGTGGTCAGCTCCACCCGTCGATTCTTGGCCCGGTGGGCGTTGCTGTCATTGGGGGCAACAGGTTGATGCGGGCCGAAGGCCGCGGCAAACACCTGATCGGCGGGCATGCCCTGGTCGATCAGGGTGCGGGTCACGGTCAGGGCACGCTGGGCGGATAACCCCCAGTTATCTTCGTAACGCCGGTTACCGCGCTGGATGGGCAGGTCGTCGGTGAAGCCACTGACCATCAACATCTGGTTGTGCTGACTGAGGTACACCTGCAGCGGTTTGACCAGGTCCTGCAACAGGGCGACGCCCTCGACTTGCAGCTGATCGGAGTTGAGCTGGAACAGTACGCTGCCACTGATGCCGATACGGCCATCTTCAAAGGTAACCCGCCCGCTCGCCAGCGGATCCGCCAGGGCCTGCTCCAGCGCCAGGCGGCGCTGTTCTTCGGCCAGCCGCTTGGCTTTCTCCTGTTCCAGTGACTGGCTGAGTTCCAGCTGAATGCCGATGACCCACACCAGCACCAGCACCAGGATGCCCACCAGCGCCGCCATCAGGTCGGAAAAGATGGCCCATACCGGGGAGGCCTGGGCGTCGTTGTCGTGCAACTCGTCCATCAGCTGGCCTCGGCGGAGGACAGGGCGCCGAGCGCCTCAATGACCTCTTTCTGGGACGCCATGCTCAGTTCGATCACTTCACGGGCCTGCTCCACGTAGTAGCCTAGCTGCTCGTCAGCCCGAGCGGCGGATTTCTCCAGTGCGGCTTCCACTTGCTGCAGGTTATCCAGCAACTTGTCGTTGCTGTCGCTGAACAGCTGCACGGCGGTGGCAAAGGCCTCGCTGAGGCTGGCCACTTCTGCGGCACTGCCGGTGACATCGCCCGCCACCTCGTTGAGGCGTTCGCTCTGTTCGCTGACCTGACGGGTGAAGGTGTCGCCCACCTGGGCCAGGGTGTCGCTGGCGCGGGTGATCAGGGTTTCAATGGCATCGCGTTGAGCGCCGGCAGTGTCGCGTTGGTTGCTGAGCAGGGTGTCCAGCTCTTCCATGATGCGGCGGCGCTCGTCGAGTAGCTCGTTGTCCCGCTCGCTGCTGCGGGTCATTTCTTCGCGCAGGCGGCTGATGACCTCGGCGGCGGCCTTGGGGGTTTCCGATGCGGTTTCGATCAGGCGCGTCATGGGGGCTTCAAGGGCGGTACCAAGACGGGCGAGGTGCTCGCTGACGGCGGCTTCCAGGGTGGCCAGGCGGTCGCTGGCTGCGCCGGCCCGTTGGGCCTCGGCATCGCGCAGGGCCTGCAATTCGTCGCGAATACCCGCCACCAGTTGATCGAGCCCTTCGCGCTGCCCTTGCAGCAGGGTGGTGGTGCCTTGCTGGAAATGCTGCTGGTGCTGCTGCAGGGTCTCTCGCAGCTCGCTGATCAGGGCATTGCCGCTGGCTTGTTGCTGTTCGCCGTGCTGCTGCCATTGCTCCGCGGCCTGCTGCACGCTGTGCTGGAACTGGTCGGTGATGCGCGCCAGCTGCTGCTGCTGTTCACCGGCCAGTTGTTGTTGCTGCTCGCGGGTCTGTTCCAGCAGCTGGCGGGCAACCTGTTGTTGCTCGTCTTGCTGTTGTTGCCACTGATGCAGACTTTGCTCGCTGGCGCTCTGGAAGCGATCGGCCACGGCTTCCAGGGTGCTGGCGCTGCTGTTGGCCAGCTGTTGCTGGCTATCGCGCAGGGCGCCGAGCAGGGCGTCACTGTTATCGCGGAAACGGTCGTGGTGCTCGGCCAGAGACGTGCTGATGTCTGTCACCAGTCGGGCGCTGGTTTGCTGGTGGGCATCGAGCCCTTGCTGCCAGTGCTGGGCGGCGGCTTCAGTGGTATCGCGGAACTGGCGGGTCAGTTCGCCAAGCTGGGTTTGGGTCAGTTCTGTCAGGCGCTGATGTGTCCCTTCCACTTGCTGGCTAAGGCTGGCGAGGGATTGCTCCATGAGCGGCTGGAGATTTTCCACTGCCAGGCGGCTGCTGTCGGCCAGGGTGTTTTTGAGGGAGTCGCCCACGGACAGGGCCAGTTGTCGGTACTCCTCTTCCAGGTTGGCGTGGAACTGTTGCTGGTTACCGGTCAGGGAGTTACTCAGGTCAGTACCCAGTTGTTCCATGCGCCCGGCCAGCCCTTGCAGGGCGTTCACCAGCGCCGGGAAGGATTCGGCCTGTTGATGCAGCGCCTGATAGGCGGCTTCGCGCTGATGATCCAGCGAGAAGGCGTGCAGGGTGGTATCGGTAAGGCTGTCGAGCTTGCGCGAGACCAGCAGCCGGTCGCGACGGCACAGGGTGGCGGTCAGTCCAAGCATGGCGGAGGCCGCGACCCCGGCAATGGAGGTGCCAAAGGCCAGGCTCAGGCCGGCGATCGGGGCGGACAAGGCGCTGCGGATGGCGCTCAGCTCACTGCTGCCGTCCAGCGCTGTGGCGGCACCCTGCAGGGTAACGATCATGCCCACGAACGTGCCGAGCAGCCCCAGCATCACCAGCAACCCGGTGAGGTAGGGGGTCAGTACTGGCCCGGGCAGAGGCGCGGGGTGGCCATCAATGCGGCGTTGCACGGCATGACGCAGGGACGCCGGCAGGCTTTGCAGCCAGTGGCGCAGGCTGTCGCGACTGTCGGGCAGGTCGTCCAGGCGCTGGTCCAGCCGGGCGGTATTGCGGCGGAATCGCAACAACTCGGCAAAGCCCATGGCATAGACGGCGGCAATGATCAGGGTCACGGCCAGAGCGACCGGGTGACGCATAAAGGTGGCAGCAATCCACACGACAGCGATGGCGCCGATCACAAAGGGAGCGGCAAACAAAAAGCGTTTCATGGGGTGGGGCTTTCCTCGTTCACACTGGCCGGGCAGGCGTCGCGGGCGGCGGCCAGCAGGCCGAGCACCGGTTCCTGTCGAGCGTCCAGCTCGGCCAGTAACAGCATTTTCAATTCCCGGCGGAACTGGGTCAGCCAGCCATGGGGGCCAAGCCAGTCCGCGGGGGTGTGGAAGGGGTCCCGTTGTTGCCAGAGCAGGCGGTAGCGCTGCTCCAGCACACCGGAAAGGGCCGCGAAGCCCTGGCGCGCCCAGGCGGTCAGGCTGCTTTCCATGACCGCATCGATTTCAGCCAGATGCGCCAGGGGCTCACTGTGTCCGGCTAGCAGGCGCCGGCAGCGTAGCCGCAGATTGGTGAGCCCGGCAATCAGTTGTCGCTGGTGCGCTTGATAAAACCGCTCGTAGGCGCCGAAGCTGGGGCGCTTTTCGGCGCCGGCATCCTCGCGCAGGGGCGGCAGGGCAACAATGGATGCTGCCTTTTCGCCCGCGAAGCTGCGGCCGATATAGTCGAGCAGTGCGCGACGGGTTCGCAGCAGGTCGGCCTGCAGTTGTTCGGGCAGGTCATCGTTGGCGGTGAAAGGCCCGGATGGGGTATGCCGGGTGGCGCCGTCCAGCGAGATGGCATCGGACAGGTCGAACAGTCGGCCCAGCCGCTCGGCGAAGTCACCATGGCCTGCGCGCACGGCTTTGCTGTCCAGATTTTGCAGAAGCTGGACCAGGCGGCTGGCGGGAGCGGATTGTGGGGCGGTGTGCGTCCGTTGCATGCAGTATCCGTTGATTAAACCGGGTGCCGGGGCGGGGCGCCGCGCCGGCGAGCCGCCCATTCTAATCGGGAAAGGGGTACGATGATAATGCGTCTGTCGGTTGGCTGGGCAGTGTGCTGACCATCAGGACGCGGGGACAGGTCAGGTCAAAGACAGGATCAGAGCGAACGAGGTGGCGGGTGCAAGGGATAAACCGAATGAAAGCGGGGCTGGTGTGGCTGCTGGTGAGCGTGCTGGCGGGCTGTTTCAGTCCGCCGGGTGGTGATCGGGACCGACACGGCTGTCTGGGCTCCGGGGGATACCAGTGGTGCCCGCGGGTGGCGGAATGCGTGCGTTCCTGGGAGCTGGCCGAGGAGCGCGGTTTCGAGGCAACCCCCGAGGCGTTTCAGGCCTGGTGTACCGAAACGGACGCTCCCTAAATCTGCGATTCAATCGGTAGCAGGGAGAGGGCCCAGACCTTGAAGCGTTGCCAGGACGAGGTTTCCGGGTCGTTATCGAGCTCAATGGTCTGGTCGCCGTTGACGCCTTGCCAGAGCAGGTTGCCCTGGTTGTCCAGACTGAGCTGCCAGGCCGATTCGCCGTGGATCCAGTCTTCGAATACCTGGCTGAGCTGCTGGTTGATCGCGTGGCTGTGAATGAGCAGGCCGACCTCGGTGTTCTGGACCAGGGAGCGGCCGTCCAGGTTGATCGAGCCGATAAAGGTGCGGTCATCATCAAAGACGAATGTCTTGGCGTGCAGGCTGGCCCGTGAGCTGCCCTTGAACCAGTGAATGCGTTGTTGTTGCCCGGCCTCTGAGCGTAGCTCCCACAGTTTTACCTCTTGTTCCAGCAGGGGCTGGCGATAGCGGCTGTAGCCGCTGTGCACCACGGCCACATCGGTGGTGCTGAGGGAGTTGGTAAGAATGCGCACATCCATGCCTTTTTGCGCCAGGCTGGCCAGGTAGTCGACGCCTTGTTCGCCGGGGATGAAATACGCTGAGGTCAGCCAGGCGCGACCGTCGCTGGTGTTCAGCTGGTCGCGCAATACGTTGCCCAGGTAATCGGCTTGTGGTGTCTCATCGCGGGCGTAGGCTTTGGAAGGCGGGTCGGCGTGAAAGCTGGCGTCGCCCCAGGCAAGGGGGATTTCGCCGGAAAGGAGGGCTTGCCCCAGCGTGGAATCCGCCAGGGCGCGAGCAAATTCGCTGTCTCGCTGTTCATGAAGAAAGTCCGCCAGCGCACGTCGCAGGGCGGGCAGCTCCATGTCGGCATCGTCCGCATCAAGCAGGGTGCTGGCCGGTACGGATACCGGGCTGTTCCAGTACTCGTCAAAACTGGCCGAGCCGTCGCTGACCACATCGCCGATGGCGATCACGTCGATATCCTGAAAGTCCACTTCATTGTTGGCGAAGTATTCATCGGCCACGTTACGGCCACCGGTGAGCAGAAGGGTGTGATCGGCCAGCATCAGCTTGTTGTGCATGCGGTGGTTGGTGCGTGAGAAACCGAAGGCCAGCTGCAGGGAGCGCGACACGCCGGCACGGCCGGCCACCGGGTTAAAAATCCGGATGGAAATATTGTCATGCTGGGCCAGGGTAGAGACCAGCGGATTGCTGATGGGGGTGCCAATGTCGTCCACCAGCAAGCGTACCCGCACGCCACGGTCTGCGGCTTCCAGCAGTTTGCTGATGATCAGGCTGCCGCTGACGTCCGAGGAAAAAATATAGTACTGCAGATCCAGCGAGGAGCGGGCGGCTTCAATCATGGCGACCCGGGCGACAAAGGCGGACAACCCGTCACGCAGCAGGTACAGCCCGGTTTCGTTCTGATGGCCGGCCAGCAGCGCCTGCGTTGCATCGGCAAGCGGGCCAGTCTGCGGCGCTGGCAGGCTGTCGCTCTGCAGACGGCTGGCCATGTCGAATTGCCCATGGGAGTGACAACCCGTACACAGTAATACCAGGATCAAGGCAAGAGAGTGGCGAATTTGCAGAGGCATGATGTGTTTTTATCTGGCAAGTCTGCGATTATCAAAGCCCAGTGTGCGCTAAATTTCAATTCCGGTGGGGAAGGGAGTCCAGAATGTTCAAGCGTGTTGCGATGCTTGCCTGTGCCGTCGTTGCTTCAGGGGCAGCCCGGGCCGATTTTTTTCACGACTACATGATTGACCCGGAAGACGGCATGTTGGATGGCAGCCGCTTTTTGTCGGAGCTCCCCATGAGCTTCATGCCGATACCGGTGGTGATCACCGAACCGGCGGTGGGTAACGGGTTGGGGATTGTGGGGGTGTTCTTCCATGAAAGTGAAGAACAGAAAAAAATGCGGGTGGAAGGTGATGCTCCCGCGATCTTGCCCAACAACATCAGCATGCTGGGGCTGGCTGCCACAGAAAATGGCACCCGGGGTGCGGCTGCGGGGCACCTCGGGTTCTGGCGTAATGACACGATTCGTTATCGGGGCTTTGCTCTGGTGCCGGACCTGAATCTGGATTTTTATACCTTTGCCGGTCATTCCATTGATCGTCCGGTGGAATTGAATCTCAAGGGGCCGGCGGCGGTGCAGGAGCTGAAGTTCCGGTTGGCTGGCAGCCCGTGGATGGTGGGGGTGCGGCAAACTTTCCGGCAGGTCGAGCTGGATCTGGCGGAAGATATCCAACTTCCCAATCCTCGCTTGAATGCGGCGGTAAACCAGTTTCTGGATAACCATCTGGGCAACAAGATTCGTACCTCTGGCCTGGGGGTGCTGGCGGAATATGATTCCAGGGATAACCCGATGGCGCCGCAAAACGGGCTGTATTATTCCGCCAATTACGTCTGGTATGGCGACAGCATTGGCAGTGATCTGAACTATGGCAGCTATACGCTGGAAGGCCTGAATTACTGGAACGCGAATTCGCACTTCAATTTTGCCCTGCGACTGCAGTATGACGGTGTTGATGCTGGCGACAGTGCCAATCTACCGCCGTATGTACTGCCCTATGTGGATTTGCGTGGCATCCCGGCGGTGCGCTATCAGGGCAAGGCTGTCGCAGTGGCGGAAGTGGAGGCCACCTGGAAGGCGAGCATGCGTTGGCGGTTCAACGCCTTTGCGGGCGGTGGCCGGGCGGCGGAAAGTGTCAGTGAATTGTCCGAGGCGGAAGTGGCCAATAACTACGGTGCGGGCTTCCGCCATCTGATGGCGCGCCGCTACGGCATGACCATGGGAATTGATGTGGCGCGTGGGCCTGAAGACACTGCCTGGTATATCCAGGCAGGCTCAAGCTGGTGAGGATGGGGTTCTCTTGCGGGCGAAAGAGTGTCGCCTGTCGAAGCCTAGTCTTCGCGGTTTTTATCCATATTGCGGTTGGCTTCTTCGGCGTCTTCCAGGGCCGCAAACTGTTCGGAGATCAGGCTGCCAATTTCCTGGTTTACCTTGCGAATCGTGTCGTAGACCATGCCGATAGTCTTGCGCTGTTTTTCCTTGAACGAACCTGCCTGTTCTTCAAACAGTCCGAGTTTTTCCAGTGCATCAAAAGGCAGGCCGGCGATGTGTTGGTGCACGTCTTCCACAGTGGTGGCGCCGTCTTCGATGGCTTCCTGAATCATGTCCTTGAGCAGTTCTGCCCGTTGCAGGGTTTTTTTCATGGTTATGCGTCACGGTGATGAGAGTGGGTTCAATGTAGCGAAAAGCGAACAGGGCGGCCATCTTGTGAACGACTTTTCTGACCGATTGTCTGACGTAATAAGCCGTTACATCCTTGCAGGTTGACCGCGTTTGTGAAATGGGGTCACTCTGAAACCGGGTTCATCATCGAATCCTGATCGAAACACGGAGTGCGATTATGGAAACTGTGAAGAGCATGATTGCCGATATCAAAGGCAAGTTGGATGAGCTGGAAGCGGAATTAGTGCAGATCGAAAAAATCGGGGTGGGCGCCAACGGCGATACCAACACCGAAGCGGAGCGTCACCGCCTTGCTTTGCAGGATGTGCTGATGGATTTGCAGCAACGGATTGATGAATATCACGAACTGGCCGGTATGGACGGCGATAGCAGCCAGGGCAACTGGCAGCAGATGGATCGGGATCTGATGGATCTCAACAATGATCTTTATGGGGCGAACTGACGGGCGGCTGTGAGCTGTGAGCTGTGAGCTGTGAGCTGTGCTCAATTGGATAGGGAAACCCGGAATAGTTCCCGAGGTTATTGGGTTAATGGAAAAGCCTGCCAGATCGTTGAGTTCGGCGACCCACAGGATCTGATACCGTTGTGGGAGCTATGCTTGCATGGCGATCCTCGCCTGGGCGAGGTAGAGATTCCAGAGCGCCTGTAATAAAGGGCCTCGCTGTCGCTCGATTCGCCATGCAGGCATAGCCCCCCGCAGCTTGCTTCGCTAACCGTTGCAAAGGGGTGGTCAAGGCGGGAAGCTGACCGCGAAAAATTGGAGTGCCCATGACAGCCTTTCACCTGCGTGACGAAATCCCCAACGATATCCCGGTGATTCATGCACTGATTGCAGAGGCGTTCGTCAACGTTTCCCACAGTGACCAGCGCGAACCTTTTATCGTCGATGCCCTGCGTGACGAGGGGGTGTTGTCCCTGTCGCTGGTTGCGGAGATGGATGGTGAGCTGGTGGGGCACGTTGCCTTTTCCCCGGTGACGCTTTCCAGTGGTGCCAGTCATTGGTACGGGTTGGGGCCGGTGTCGGTTTTACCGGAATGGCAGGGCAAAGGCGTTGGCAGCCAGCTGGTGCTGGCGGGGCTGGATGCCCTGAAAGCACAGGGTGCCCATGGCTGTGTGCTGTTGGGAGACCCCAACTGGTACAAGCGGTTCGGCTTTGTTGCTACACCGTTGCTGCGCCTGGCCGGTGTGCCGGCGGAATACTTTCAGGCGTTATTGCTGAACGGTACCTGGCCGGATGCAGACGTGCATTACCATCCGGCGTTTCAGGTTTGAGGCGCAAGCTACAAGCTGCAAGCTTCAACGCGAAAGAGTCGTGTGTGTTATCCATCTCTTTGCCCGCGCTGAAGCATTTGAGCGCGGGCATTTCATTTCCACATCTGTTGCACCGGCTCGCGTTGTAGCTTGAAGCTTGCAGCTGATTTTTATAGCAACGTCCCCAGCCCCAACACCGCCACATATCCCACACTGTATGCCACCAGCAGATAACCGAAGTATTTCAGGTAGGAGCCAAAGGTGAGGGCTTCCACCTTGCTCATGGCGATCACCCCGGCGGCGGAGCCGATCACCAGCAGGGCGCCACCCACTCCCACCGAATACGTCAGCGACAGCCATTCCGCCAGGCTCATTTCGATGCCGGAGTTGAGCAGGGCGGCGGTGAGCGGCACGTTGTCGAACAGGGCTGATGCCATGCCTACTATAAAGTTGGCCGCCACCGGTGGCATCGCGTCGTACAGTGCCGGGAAGTAGGCCAGCATGCCGAGTTCCTTGAGCATCCCCACCAGCAGCAGTACCCCGAGGAAGAACAGCAGGGTGTCGAACTCGATCTTGCGGATGTATTCCAGGATCGGCTCATCCTTGTTCATGAACTGCACCACCATGAACATCAGTGACAGGCCGAACAGAAAGCACAGAACCGGTGG
>Ga0208203_1000051_pt1 | contig 60330 bp, 63 predicted proteins | sample DeeseametaMP2914_FD_184167 | JGI IMG/M metagenome (GOLD analysis project Ga0208203, IMG submission 184167) | Marine microbial communities from the Deep Atlantic Ocean - MP2914 (SPAdes) | ecosystem: Environmental > Aquatic > Marine > Oceanic | place: West of Santa Cruz de la Palma, Atlantic Ocean...
CTTCACTGCGTCGCCGGGGGCGGAGTGAACGGCCAATCAAAAATCTTTCTTTGACCGTTCACGGAAGGTATCAACCCGGGAATTTCCCGGCATTCGAATCGGCGTCATTCAAAGGCGAAAGCAACCACAACGTCAGGGGGTCTCACCCCTGAGGCGGGTTCTGGGTCGGGCATAATAGGCGGCGCCTGGTACCGGCGCCGGATTCACTCTTCTTGATCGTTACCGCCGTCACGCGCGAGTAACTGTGCGTCGATATGTTTTCGACGGGCTTCTTCTGCAATCGCCAGCAACTGATCCCTGTATTGCCTTGGCACGCGCACCGCAACCTTCACGATGCCCATTTCATTGTTCTTCTCATCGTACCGCTTTTGCTTGTCGAGCTTGCTATCCTGGCAATCGTTGTCCGCACCTCGCCCGGTCATGTCACCAATTCCCCACTGCTTTCTGGTACTCGTGATTGGTTTGGCACAAATGCCTTAGAATGATTTGAGGCTTCACCGACCCCTTGAACCAGTTCTCACTTACCTCACCAACAAAACTCACTGTCGACCCGGCCGGCGGCAATGCGAAGCCGTCGATACGATCGACAAAAAACTGCACAGCGCTCACCGTGCCATGGGTTTCACTGCGGATATCCAGGCGCATGTGGTTACGATCCGCTCCCATCAGCGTCGATTTCACCACCAACCCCTCCATCAAGAACCGCGGCGTTTCGAACTCCCGCCCGTAAGGGCCGAGCCCTGCCAGCTCCCGTGTCAGCTCGAGCGAGACATCCCCAATATTGATCTTCCCGTCGTAGGCCAATACCAGCGCCAGATCATTTCCGCTTTCGGCCAGCTGCTCGGCGCAGCTGTCATTGATGGCCTTGGTGAAATCGGCGAGGGCGCTAAAGGGAATGGACATTCCGGCGGCGGCTTTGTGGCCACCCCAGTGCTTGGGTACGTCGTCGCCCAGGCGCGCCATGGCCACAGCCATCGCGGCCCGAATATCAATGCCATCCACTGAGCGTAGGGATGCGGTAATGGTCTCTGAGCCATCGCCTTTGGGCGAAAAGATCGCGACCGGCTTTCCGAACTGCTCGACAACGCGGCTAGCACAAATCCCCTGGACGCCCGGGTGGCCGTCTTCGAGGTAGATCACGGCGCAAATGGCGCCGGCCGTGAATTGCTCAGTCGCCATTTTCATGGCGGCCTCGCGCATGCCCTTCTCGATCTGTTTGCGTTCTTCGTTTTCGCGCTGCAGGCCCTTGAAGAGCTCGCGCGCCTCGTCGATGTCCTTAGACACAAAGAACGCCACTGCAGCATCCGCACGGACAAGCCGTCCCGCACTATTGGTGAGCGGGCCGAGCAGGAAGCTGATATGACTGGACTGGACTGTTTCGCCCTCGTCAAGCGCCTCGCGAAACACGCGCCAGCACGGATCGTCACTTTGGCGGATGACTTGAATACCGGCTTGGCAGATCAACCGGTTATTTTTGCTCCTGGCCAATGACACGCAGTCGGCAACCGTGCCGCTGCAGGCAAAGGCGAGCAATTCCATCAACCGACCTTTCCGGCGCCGAATCTGGGAGTCGTCCAGGCCGCCAAACGGACCAGCTTCCAATTCAGAGACCCGGGTGAACAGCCTTGCCATCGTAAACCAGGCCACGCCGCATCCAGCGATCAATGGGTCACCGAACGCGGAGTCGTCGCGCGTGGGATTGATGACGGCAATTGCGGATGCGGGAATACCGGTCTCCGGGATAGCATGGTGGTCTGTTACCACCACACCAATGCCTCGCTCTGCCAACCAGGCAATACGGGCATCGTCGCTGGTCCCCATGTCCGCGGTGATGACCAGTGCTGAGCCATCGCCAAACTGTTCGTGGATTCGAGCAGCCAGGCCGGCGGATAAGCCATAGCCCTCGGTGAATCGGACGCCGGAGAAAAGATGGACCCTGCTCTCTGAAAGTCCGAATACCTCGGTCATGGCGCGATACAGCACACCCGCCGATGAGACGCCGTCGCAGTCATAGTCGGTGGCCAGCACGATATCTTCCCCGCTGACCATGGCGCGAATAATCGCATCGCATGCAGGTTCAATATCGGGCAGCAGGGAAGGGGGAGTCATGCCTTTAAAACCGGGAAATAAGCCGCCCTCAGCATGATCGACGTTACTGAAGCGCCCTGCGATCACGGTGGCAGCGGCCGCCGAAAAGCCTTTTGATTGCGCCCAAAAATAGACATGCGGATTTAGTTCACGCGGCTCAATGATCATAGTCAGGCGCCTCGATGCCGAATTTATTCGCCCAGCTCTGGACGATAAAATCGGCCAAGTACATGGATATGTTCATGCGCACGTTCAGCTCGCTAGAGAATTGCCGCGCCGCTTCAAGGCTTGGGAATCCAACGGCCAACGTAAAAGGGGTTTCCATGGATACTGAGTACGCCACACAGGCATACCCGCTTGCTGTTTGCTGGGCCACAACAGTCACACCGGTTCCGCCCAGCCGCTCGCGGATGACACCAAGAGCCCAATCGTGATCTGGTGCAAAAGAAAAGCGAGACAACCCTTGCTTGAAATTTTTGTCGTTCATATCGATATAGAAATTCGTATTCATACATGATTTAACAGACTTCAAAATAGCAAAACAAGAGAAAACTTAAGTTGCTCTCAAAGACTTATTCTTTGCGCGGATTTAGCTCATTTAAAAGGCAAAAATCATTAACAGGAACGCCGGCAGCGTTCAAAATTCGCGGGGGAATATCTTTTGCTTCCTCATCACTTAAGCAAATTTTTTTTATAACAACTTTTTCAACAGTGGGTCCATTTATTAGAGACGTATCGCCACTGACTGCGGCGTCAAGCTTCTTGTAACTCTCTGCGAGTGAACGCTTAACGCTGGCTTTTGCGCCTTCCATGCTTTTTGCCACTGCAGGAATGCGTGGCGGCTTAGGTTGCGCTGCCTTCTTGATATCCCCGGCGGCGGCGCGCTTGGGGAGCAACGCTTTTGCCTTCGACAGTGTACCTTCCGGCACGAGCTTAAAGCGGCGTTTTCCTGACGCCAATCCTTCCCCGGACTCCAATTCGGAGTTTGGTGGCGCGTGCTCGTTTGCTGTTGTGGGGCTTTCCTCGGGTGTTATGGGTGTGCGATCCCGGTGTAGGCGCTCTTCCTCCTCATGAAAGATCTCACTAGCAGCGATGCCTTTGGACATGGCGTCTGATGGGCGCAGGATTTGTCCCGAATCTGCTAGGGGCGTCTTTACTATGGCCTCGGGAGTCTCCACGGTATCACCGGCGATCTGCGCATAGGCATTCATGAGCCCTTGGCACGCGAGATTATTGGTCGAATCTTCGCCCTGCAGATCATTGTGCGCTGGCAACGCGTTCTCAATTGCCGCATCAATCTGCGCGAAATCTGGCGCAGTTGCGGGCGGTTCATCTCCCGCGTGCATGGGTTCGTTAGTGGGCGGTGTTGTCTCGATGGGTACGGGTGGTTCACTGACCAAAGTTTTCTTTGCGGGCTTATTCCCTAACAGGCTGTACTCATCATCCTGATCATCCAGGGTGGCGTCTTTAAATGTGGGCTGCGGTGGCGCGTGCTCCTCCTCGAAGGCCATGGAGGCGGGGTTGTGCATCGTGGGCAGCGGCCGTTCGTCAGCAGGGCCGGGTCGCAAATGCTTTGATCCCTTTTCCCCGGTGACCGGGTTGGCGGCCGGGTTCTTGTAAATAATTTCGATGTCCGCCGCCTTGGCCACTCGCTCAAGGAAGTGCTGCTGCTTCTTGTCTTTGCCTTTGAGAGCCGTTGATGGGGAGTCAAAAATGAAGGCATCTGCAGTGAACGTGGCGGGGTTGAGAATTGCCACGGGGATTTTGTCTTTTCGGATTTGATGCATCGCCCGTTTGAACCCGGGGGAGCCTTCCTTTTGCAAGCTCGTCACATGGTCCGACAGCAGAGAGTTAACCGCAATGACGCCGGTACCGGCCTCGGTTTTGGCAAAGGCCACCAGCTGGCGCAGCTTAAGGCTGGGCTCAACGACCTTGCGCTTGTAGGGCGCCTTTCGCTCTTTCGTAAATGTGAAGAAGGCGGCCACGACGCCGCCTATGATTGTTGCCCCAAACACCAGCGGCATTGGATCAATGTTGATCATCGCAAGTCACCATTGAATTACGGGTTGTAGTAGTGTGGGCCGGCGAACCCCATCTCGACCGATTGGTCGTACCAAAATTTCCACGCCGGTTTATCACCGATAAGGAATTTGTCGCGCTCCTCGTGGAGGTAATAGGCCAGGCCTACCAGGTAAGCGGCTTCGGGCGTTCGTGTCTTTTGGTAAAAGATCCCGGTGAAGATGATTGCTTTGCGGCCGTGCTTGTCGATGACGCCTTGAATAACATCCCGGGGGGAGAGATCGCCAGGCGTGGTGGCACTCTGATTTTCGTGAAGTCCAATGTATGCCAGCAGCACGCCGGCGGTTTTAATTCCGCACCGGTCGGCTTGTGACAAGTTTTCTTTTACTTGAGTGTAGTTTCCTTCGTGGTAAGCCTGCATCCCCATCCGCATGTATTCGCCGCAGATATCGTGGCCGAGCTCCGTTGAGCTGTGTGCAGGGAGAGTCAGCCCAAGCATGATTATCGATCCCACCTTTGCGACGATTTGGCTCGTCGTAGACTTGGGGGATTCAGTGAATTTCACTCCTGTTCGCCTTCGGGCCATACTTCCGGATACCATGCGGCCTCCATCTTACCCATGGGAACCGCCTCGATAAAATTGCCATATTCCTCGGACTCTTCATCCACATACAGCACGGGTACTTCTTGCCCTTTGGTGGTGACCTTCGTGCCTGGCTTGCCTGATTTAAGAAGTTTTTCGAGGGCAATGACATCGTCAGATGCATTAGGGTCGATTTCTGGCAATCGGTCGACAACCGGAATGGCATCAGGGTCGCGCGGAATCAGTTCTCTGCGCAAGATATGCGGTCGGTCGACGACAATCAGGGCTGCGCCTCGGCGCTCGAGGTAAACGTCGAGCTCTAAAGTGCTTTCGTAATAGGGGTTGGAGGTCACGCCGGTTTCATCCAGGAAGAACTCACCCTCCTTAGCAGCGCTGGCCCCCAACGAAATCGTCAAACCTGCGGCGAGGATTACGCCAGTTCGAAACATGAATTCTCTCCTGTTCAGTCCAGTAGGTATTAAACCACGGGTTTCCTGTTCGAAAAGTTCATTGAGATGGCCGAAAACCCCATCTCAACGACAAATTGGTCAAAAAAAACTGGTGCACAATACCCCTAGTAATTCATTTTCCAAATTGGACCGCACCGAATGTTACGCCGACTGTTTTCTCGCAAACCCGTCAACAGGATTAAGCCTCAGACGCCGGCTAAGCCTGAGGAGGTTGAGTCGCTGGAACTGCTCTTGTCTGATCCCGGGCGGCGCTTTGTCGATCCAGATTTCTCTCGCAAGATTATTCAGGCGGTGAATGCAAAGGCAGAATCCAAGACAGTAAAGTCCACCAGCCACACCCTGTCGGACTTCACCGGCTTGCATAAAAACGACATCAATATTGATGAATACCTCGCTGGCATCCCCCGCTATCCGCCGTATAAAGAAGGGATTGTCACCGTGACGCCGGAAGACATCATGCGGAGTCAGTCGGATCTGATTAACTCCATTTTCATGAAGTTCACCCACAGCCAGGATATGTTTGCCGCCCTGGTGATTCCGGTAATCAGAAACCTCGCGGCCTGGGTGCACCTTCTCCCCGCGAGCCAGTTGCACCACCACAGAAGTTTGGGCGGCGCATTCCGGCACGCCTTGGAAGTTGCCACCTACGTGTCAACGTCATCCAAATCACTGATGGCAGACAAGCGCATCCTGAAGAAGGATATCGATGAGTACTGTCTGCGGCTTCAGGTGGGGTCCATCATCGCGGCGCTGCTTCACGATGCGGGCAAGCCGGTCTCTGATATCGCCGTGATCTCTGATGACGGGAAGCTTCAGTGGAACCCGTTCTCTGGCCCACTGTATGACTGGGCTTACACCCACAAAGTGAAGCGGTACTACGTAAGTTGGCGGACTGAGCGCTCTGGCCGCCATACCGCGTTCTCGCCTGCGCTGTTCGCGGAAATCGTGCCCAAGCAGGTACGGGAGTGGCTAAATCACTTCGGACCAGACATTCAGTATTGGATTCTTGAAACCATCCAGGAAGAGGACGTTGAAAACCGGTCCAATCCGATCCTCGGGTTAGTGAAACGCGCCGACAGTCACAGCACGGCCAATGACATCGGCTCCAGCCACAACAAAGGCGAGACCCCGGATGGCGGTGTATCCCACGAGCGCAACATCATCGACACCATGCGCCGGCTCATCAATGAAAGCACCTGGCCCACCAACGAAAGAGGCAGCCCTTTATGGGTCGACCTTGAGGGAAATGTGTTCCTGATTTGGACGCGTGCAGCGGCCGACATCATTCAATCGCTGAACAAGTACAACATCCCCGGGATTTTCCGGTCTGCCGACTCCATCGCTGAGACGTTGTTCGATCGGGGCATTATCGCGCCAAACCCGTTCGCAGAAGAATGTGGTGTCCATCCGATGTATTGGCTGATCCAGCCGTCGGCGCTTTCCTCTGGCCGTGACAAGCGACCCTCGGTAAATGTCGCTGTTTGCCTATCGGACATGGCCACATTGTTCCCGAGTCGACATTGTTCAGAAAAAATCTCGATCACGGTTTTTGAAAGCGACCCGCGCGAGCAGAGCAACGATGAGAATGGAAGCGGTTCTACTTGGGCGGAGCGCGAACGGGAGAGAGTGGCCGCGAAGAAGCGCAACGCCGAGCAACGTAACGCACGCAAAGGGGCAGCGAGCCGGCCTGAGATCGAAGATGAGCCGGTCCAAAAGCCGGCCGCCCCAATCATCACCGCTGAAGCAGAAGTGGTTTTCAAACCACAAACCAAGGCGAAGGCAAAACCCGCGGCCCCCGGGCAGCGCGAAATCGATTTCGAATCCAAGCCTGCCGCCAGCGCCCCGCCCGACAGTGCCGAGCCAGCGATCCATTTTGAAGATGTTCAGCATCAGCAGATGCTCGATAGCGCCCAGGACATATTGCCTGAGACGGTATTGGCTGCGGCCCACCGCTCCGTCATCGAGGGCCCCACAAAGGGCATGATGGCGTTCCCGTGGCCCTTGTTGGCCAATGATGAAGACGGATCAATTGAGCTCCTGGAAAAACTGGGTGAGGCCAAGTTGCTATGCATCGACCCGGCGTTCCCCCTGAAACAACTCTTTCAGCTTGCCGGTCAGGAGTGGATTGTGCTGGCGGTGCCTGCTGCTACGAGCATGCCCGAGATCAGCGCCGGGCCATCCCCGGTGCCGCCCTGGGAGGATGACCCGGAAGTGGCGCCTGAGAACAACGCGTCTCCCGCCCCGGCGGCCCCCGCCACTGAGGCTGCCGCGCAAAGTAAGAAGCCAGATGAGCGTGCGGCGCGCAAGGAGAGGGCGTCCGCCCGGAGTATGCCAATTCTAATGCCAGATGAGGACGATGAGCCGATCGCCACGGACGCTGACCTTGAGCAGCTTTTTACCGATGAGCCTGTGCAGTCTGTCGACGAGCGCCCGGTAAGCCACACCGGCGCGCCCACGGTGGCGAGCTCCCTTTCCGATTTGGAGCGCAAGAGTTGCGACCTGGTACTGAAAATTCTCGAAGACCTTGCCGACCCCGTGCAACCCGGGATTGTGAAGATAACCAAGGCGCAATTTTTATCTGCAGCACTCATGCGCGACCTGAGCAGCCGGGCCGCGATTTTTGGTTGGCTTGAGACCCTGGGACGCGACCCATCCGCCGGCGCGTGGTTAGAAGGGGAGACTTTGTTTGCCCGGACGGAGATGAACTAATGCTAGAGGGATATGAAATTGCCTGGCGCCCGAATTACGAGCGACACCAGGCGGGCATTTGGCTTTCGGCGGCGTTTGTTGCGGCTGTTGTGCCGACGGTATTCGACTACCCAGCCTACCCGAGCTATGCCTTCGCCAGCCTTGCCTGCTTGCTCGCTGCCCGCCGGGCGTGGCCGGCGTTCAAGAACCAAAAGCGCATCGGGCATTTGCGCAAGATTCTGATGGATTACGTCAAGCGCGATGTGGTGATAAAGAAAACCGAGAAGTACGAGAAAAAGAAAGTGTTGTGGCTAGGGTGGGGGTTTGAGTGGGATACGACTCACGCACAGCTCGCATTCGACCTGATCAAGCGAGACCCGTCCAAATTCATCGGCGAGGAAGGTAAGAACCACGCGGGGGCGGCCTGGTTGCACGGCCTCGAGCAAAAGGAGCATGAGGTCGAAATTCCCCTCAGCATGCTCGATGGCCAGACGATTATCGTCGGTACCACGGGCGCCGGTAAAACCCGTCTTCTCGATCTCATTATCACCCAGGCTATCGTGAGAAATGAGACCGTAATTTTTCTGGATCCGAAAGGTGATAAGGACGTGATGCAGGGGATGAAGCGAACCTGCGAATCGATCGGGCATCCAGAAAGGTTTGTTTACTTTCATCCAGGGTTTCCGGAAGACTCGGCTCGAATTGACCCGCTGTACAACTTCACTCGGGCTACTGAGGTGGCCTCGCGCATCGCGATGCTGATTCCCTCGGAGAGCGGCGCCGACCCCTTTAAAGCATTTTCCCAGATGGCCCTCACCACCATCATTTCATCGCTGATGGAAATTGGGCAGCGCCCGACCCTGGTTCGTATTCGCACCTACCTTGAGACGGGTGTAGAGCAGCTATTGATAAAGGTCATGGAGAAGTTTCTCGGTGATCGCGTTTCTGACTTTGCGAGCCAGGTAAGGCCGTATATCGACAGGGCCAAAGGAGATAAAGCCTCGGCCTATATCGCCTTCTATTCCACTGTATTGCCTGAAGAGGCCAAGAAACCAGAAATAGAAGGTCTTATTGCGATGCACAGTCACGATAAGGTCCACTTCTCCAAAATGGTGACCAGTCTTCAGCCGGTGCTGAATACCCTGACGGCTGGTGATCTCGGTGAGCTACTTTCCCCTCGCAACACCATAGACGACGACCCGCGGCCACTTACCAACTCGGCGCAAATGATCCGGCAAGGCCAGGCCGTTTATATGGGGCTGGACTCGCTGTCCGACAATATAGTCAGCTCCGCAGTAGGCTCGATGATTATTTCGGATATCACCAGCTGCGCTGGCGCGCGTTACAACTACGGGGATGGCATGGAGCGGCCGGTCAACATCATCGTGGACGAGCTGGCCGAACTCATCAATGACTCATTGATATCACTGCTGGCCAGGGGCCGGGGTGCGAAGGTCCGTGTAATAGCAGCAACTCAGACCGTGGCGGACTTGAGTGCCAGGCTGGGGAGTGAGGATAAAGCCAGGCAGGTAATCGCCAACTGTAACAATATGATTGCCTTGCGTACCCCGGAGCCCAAAACCCAGCAATACATCTGCGAGAGCCTTCCGAAAACAGCTGTAAAACACATCATGCGCACTCAGGGATCAAACACCGACAGTGAAGTGCCGCTGATCTACGGCAGTAACTTTGGCGAGCGCTTGATGGAGACCGAGAAGGAGCTATTTTCACCCGAGTATCTTGGGTTGTTGGCAAACTTTCACTACATCGCAAGACTGACCGGCGGACGCCTGATTAAAGGCCGCATCCCGTTCGTTGCTGATGATGACACGGAGCGACGCTGATGGCCTACGCAATTCCCAAACCGAACCCCCAGGGTGAAAAGGTGCTGATGACAATGCTTCGCGCGAGAAGGCATTGGAGTCACTTACTTTCCAAAATGGATCTCCAGATACCGGGTCTCAAAGCCATCATCACCCGGTATATCGCCCTGCTTGGGGACGCGCCGTTGCCGCCCGGCTTTGAGTTCTTAAGCACCACTGCAGAGGGGCGGCGCAGGGCAGTAAAGGCAAATGATGAAAGTGTATCGTTGATTGAGGCCTCGCTGCTGGAAGGGTTCTATTGCTACGAGGTGGTAAAGTCTGGCCCTTCTTCACTGGCTGGTCAGCGAAACGCATTCTTCTATGGCCTGTTTCGTCCACTGATCTATTGCTTTCAGCAGGGCCAGATACCAACAGCCACCAGTGCCGAGGGCATGACGTGGAGTCTATTGGCCGACACCGTATTTCAAGACTTTGCCAGTGGCAGCTCGTCGTTTACATGGACCATTCAGTCGGGTAGTGCGGTAGACCCTTTGTACTATGCATTGCCGTTTCTGAAGCGCTGCATTGAACCTGAATACCCGCATTGGCACGATCCGCTGCTGCAAGAGATCTTCGCGTGAGAGCGTTAGCCGCATGCTTCTTGCTGGCGATGGTTTTTGCCTTGCCGGCAATGGCAGACAGCCATCTGATGATGCCGGATATCTCACCGAATCAGCGTTTCTTTAGCGGTGAGCCAGCGCTTCTTTATTACAACCTTGCCCGCAAAGACCCTGCGGATGTGCACGGTAAGTTGCGGATCATGGTAGATGTCGCCACGGGGCCTGTTCGCACACAAGCACTATTGTACCTGGCGCGCATGGAGGCGGCAGGGATTCCCCATGGTGTGAATCTCCCCGAGTCCTTCCGCTTGTTCAATGAGGCTGCCCAGCAATACCTGCACTACGAGCAGCGCATGGATTGGGCAAAGACGCAGTTCACCGAGTGGCGCAGCGAGGCCGCCTCCGGTGGAGAGCGAGACAGCATTGATTATATTGAGCTCGCCTTTTATCGCGATAATCTGCCACCTGAAGAAAAAATCGAAAATAATCCGGTAACCCGGTTCCTTTCCACTTCCCTGGCAAAGGTCGCTCAGCCCAAAAGGGTCAAAGACTTCTTCGGCCATGATAGGCAGTCCCTGGAAAAAATAGGGGTCCGGAATTTACCTCCCCGAGAACAAATACTCATGGGCGTTTGGCGCCTCGCAGATAAAGGCCATCACCAAGCGCAATATGACATTGGCCTTTACTATTTGAGCACCGAAGCCACGGACGGAGTGCTGTTAAGTGACCGCTTGGCGAAAGCCCGTGAATACTTGTGGAAGGCCACGGAAAGTGGCCATAAAGCGGCAGCCTCCCTGCTGATCAAGATGCTCCAGGATGAGCGCTCCTACAGCTCTATCGCGGATGCGTGCAGCATCATCCTCGCCTATCGCGCGCAACGCTCTGTACTGGAGCGCCGGCGCATTCGTTTTTTTAACCCGTCATCAGAGTGTGGCACGCCTGAGCAGCCTGATCTCAATAATCGCGAACTGACGCAGCGCCTGACGCGGCGATTGGCAAGCACCAATATTTACTTTGCCGAAGGAAATGTTTACGGCAGTTATCGCACCGTTTGGTAAGGAGTTCATGTGGGTATTTTCACCAAGGCACCGATTGTTGATGACGATCCGCTAGCAAAACGCGTCCTTTGGGCACTGATCATCCTGTTCTTTGAGTTGGTGATTGTCGCCGGCTTGATCCCGCGCTCCTTTACCGAAAAGCAAATCACTAGGGAGTTGGACATGATCACCAAGGTGATGGGGAAGGAGGAGGCGATACTGACCCAGAGCAGGGGGAAGGATTGGTTCACCCGGTACTTCGTCGATACCGGTGCGTATGATGCCAGCTTTAAGTTTTTCATCCCCACTGAGGCAGAGCGGCGAAAGTCAAAAGGTCTTGAGGACTTCGGGAAGGACAATATTTTCCCCTTCATGGAGAAGGTGTTGATTTCCGTATGGACCGGTGCGCTTCAGGCCTGCATTCGAATCGCCCACTATATGCTGTGGTGGCCTTTCTTCATCATGGCGGCTGTGCCTGCGATTTTAGATGCGATTCTTGAGCGGAAAAGAAAACAGGCCAGCTTTGAGCATGCCAGTGCGATCCGTTACCGGTACGCCATTAACTTTTTCTCGCTGCTCATTTTCCTCTTTACGATGTCGGTATTCTTTCCCATTGCCATCCCGCCGCTAGCGGTCCCTGTTGGGTTCGTTCTCGGCGCACTGTGTCTTTCCGTTATCGTGGCCAACCTGCAGAAGAAAATCTGATCCCGGGGCCCCGCTGAGGGGCCATTTTGTCGGGGGTGGCTCAGGTGGGCGCACAAAAAAAATTCCAAATGTGCGCTGAGATGGCCAAAAACGCCAACTCACTGAAAATTGCCCCCTTCAATCCTGGTGCACAATAACCGTATCGAAAACCGGTGGAGTTCACGCTGTGACCGTCAAAAGAATCGAAATCCCGCAGCTTGTCGATGCGCCTCTGCAGATCCTTATTTGGGAGATCGATGAGCTTGCTCCTTTCTTTGTCATGATGATGATGGGAATGGTTTTGGAGCGCCTCTTTATTTTTCTGATCCTGGGTTACCTTGCCATCAAGTACTACCGCCGGTTCCGAGATGGAAGGCCAGACGGGATTATGTATCACGCACTCTATTGGTCTGGCGTCATTTCCCCGAGGGGAAGAACTGTTCGCAACTCTTTTGAACGCCTTTACGTGGGATAAGTATGAATATTTCGAACTTTCTGCAGACATGGCGCGGGACAAATGTTGAAAACCGGGTCTTGCGGCTCGTTTCCCTGGGGCTGGTTGTGATCGGCATTATTCTGGCCCAGGCTTACGCCTCAAAGGACACCATCGTCATGCTTGTCCCCCCTCATGTCGATGAAAAGCTGGAAATTTCAAAGAACATGGCTAGCGAGGAAACCAAGAAAGCTTGGGGCCTCTACCTCGCACAACTCATTGGTAACGTCACTCCCGGGTCAGCTGATTTCATCGCCGAGGCGATAGAGCCCTTGCTGTCGCCAGCGATTTACAAAAGTGTTCGGGAAAATCTTGCTTTGCAAATTGAGGCTTTGAAGCTCGAGAAAGTAACACTCTCGTTCCAGCCCAGGGCAGTGGCTTATGAGCCGGAATCAAATCGGGTTTATGTGAATGGCACCTTGGTGTCTTCTGGTCTGGGTGATGCTCAGGAAAAGACCAATCGCACCTACGAAATGGAAATTAAGATTGAGAATTATCGCCCAGTGATTACGTTTCTGGATGTTTATAAAGGCGGCATGAAGGACGCCCGTAAGAAGGCCCAGATTTCCGCCGCTGAAGAGCGGCAACGCCAACATGAGCTGGAGAGAGCGCAGCGATGAAACGGTCTATAATCCCCGCCGCGGCGTGCCTTCTGCTCTTTGGTGTCGCTGCCCACGCACAAAGCCCCAGGCTTCCAAGCCTTCCAATTACCCTGCTTGATGACTGGGAGTCCGTGGAGACCGCCGCCGATACCACTAAGGCGCCGGAAACGTCGCCAGCTTCTGACCGGTCGGCGCCCCGACTGGTACAACCTCGAGAGGACTCGGCGCCGGTCGCGGTTGAGGAGCCCCCCGTCGTTCAGCCTGCCCCGCAATCCACGACGGTGTTGAATGCCTCTGGAGAAACAAGTAGGCCCAAAAGGCTGCAGACATCCTCTGTAGGGATGCCTGAGCCCGCGCCAACACCTCAGGCGGCGTCAACTGGCCCCACACCGCTACCGCCCAAGACCGCGCAATCAGATGCACCACTGACGCTGCCCCTCGTGGCGGCGTCGCCACGGCTAACCCAGCCTGCCCAAACCGCGATGCCAGATGTCGGCAGCAAGGTTGTGAAGGTCATTCCTGGGGTCGTCGAGGTGCAGCCGATCGCGATAAATCACCTGAACCGTATCACGGCACCCTTTGATAACCCCCAGATCCGGACGGTTAGTAATGTTGATATTCAGGTAAACGGGCGAATTATCTATCTCGTTTCACACGACGAGACGCCGATTTCGCTGTATATCACCACTCCGAATGAATCTACGGCAATCTCGCTTGCGTTGACCCCGCAGAAAATCCCACCGCGCGACATGCAGCTGGTGCTGATGCGTGCCGGTGATGACGGCAGGCTTATCCCCACCATTCCGGCGCCAAGCGCACCGACGAAGAAGGAGCTGACGCAGCCCTATGTTGAGAGCCAGCGCGAGGTTATCACCGAGGTCGCCATGGGCAAGGTTCCCACGGGATATTCATACCAGGTGATCAAGTCGCGGATTCCTAAAGATATCCATGTCTGCGCGATCAATGGACTTCATATCCAGCCGAAGCAGCGGCTGGATGGCGCAAGAAACATTGTGACGGTTTCCTCGGTGGTGAACATCTCTCCCTACCCGATAGAGATAGATGAAAGCCTATGTTATCGAAGTGGGGTGACCGCTGTTGCGGCATGGCCTGAAGTTGCCCTTCGTCCTGGCGAGATGACGGAGCTTTACATCTCCCAGCGTCGCGAGGTTTACATGGACGCCCCGCAAGAAAATCTCCGTCCTTCTGTAATTGCGGAGTGAAATGACGAATGGAACAGTTACGAGAATATTGGGAAACCCTTGATCCAGGTAAGAAGCGCTGGGTCGTCATTGGTGGTATCGCCACGATCTTTGTTCTATTTATGGTCGTCACCGGCGATGATGGCCCGAAGCCTCGAAAAGAAGCTGTAGAAGACATCCAGGTAACCAACATCCTTACTGACTCCGATCCTCGGGAGTTGGGGCTGGATGCCCTGGGGTCGCAAATGAAAAGGCTTCAGGATGAAATCACGCGCCTGCGAAACGACAATAAAGCGCTGACCAACGAAGTTGAGCGCAAGCAGGAAACGGCCGTTAAGAATATGGCCAAAGAGTATGGTGAGTCGGTTAAGAAAATCGAGCGTCTTGAGGCCGCACTGGCAGAAATGGCCAATATGCGCGGGGAGGTCAGGGAGCTGCGAGCAGACCTGATCAACCAGGGTGTCGCATTGGACGAAAAGGTTGCTGGAATACAGGGTTCTCAGGGTCCTCAGCAGGTCGATCTTGGGCAGCCGGGGGCGGCGTCACGGCGATACCAGCTGGACCCGGTCAAAGCCAAATCCCAACACGCCATGTCGGTCTTCGCGGGAAACGATAGTGGCAGCCTGCATGTTGTTAGCGAGGCGTTGAACACCAACCCGAGCAATCCAGATGAGCGGAACAATACGCAGATTCGGATGGTTTCGTCGGCGACCAGCCCGGCCCCTGTCACTGGTGTTGAAGAGGTCGACATCGAAGAAGAGGAGCACAGTATTGTCTTAACGGCCGGCTCAATTATCACAGGGGTTCTGCTAAACGGGATGGATGCTCCAACCGGCATCAACACCAAATCAGACCCTTACCCAACCCTGATCCGGATAAAGCAGGAAGCGGTGCTACCTAACTACCACAGATCAGATGTCCGTGAATGCTTCTTGATCGGCGCGACGCATGGGTCGCTGTCAGATGAGCGGGCCTACACTCGCGCGGAAACCATATCGTGTGTGCTTGAAGATGGCTCTGCCATAGAAACCTCCCTGGATGGCTACCTGGTTGGTGAGGACGGCAAGCTGGGGATGCGCGGCCGCCTTGTATCGAAACAAGGGAAGCTCCTGCAGCGAGCACTGGCCGCCGGCTTTATGGAAGGGGTGGCGGGCGCCTTCGAGGGTGCGCGCGTGCCGGTCGTCGCCAATACCGCCAGCCAGGACCAGCAGATTCAGTCGCTACTGTCTTCGGGGAGTGTCAAGGCAGCTGGCCTCGAGGGGGCGGGTAAGGCGCTGGACCGTCTGGCGGAGTTCTATATCAAGATGGCTGAGGGGATTTACCCCGTCATCGAGATCGATGCCGGCCGGCAGGTCCAGCTGGTGGTGACTAAAGGGACTGCACTGAAGGCAACGATGTGAGCGGCGTCCCGCGGAAGTAGGCAGTAAAAACGTTCAAAAAAATCGGTGAAAGCGCGTAAAAACGCTACCTCACTGAAAAATGGGCCTGAAAAAACGGTGGTAGCATAACCTTATGATGAATACGAAACGCTTAATCAATCGGATCTTGCTGGGCATGTTTGTCGCATCCGTCGCTATCGCCGAGGAGGCGCCCATTGTCGGGCCCACCTTGAACGATATGCTGCCCAGCTTCGACTCTGTTCGACGCATGCCGATTGATGGGGTAAACATCGTAGAGATGGACGGCAAGGTCATACTCACCAGCAACAATGGTCGCTTTGTCTTTACCAATGCCGTTTTGTATGACACTTGGAACCGCCGGCATTTGCGCACCCCGGATGAGATCGCGAAGTACATGAACGTGATTGATACCCAGAAGATGGGGCTCGATATGTCTCTCCTGGGTGCGATCAAGATCGGTAGCGGGGAGAAGGTCGCCACCTTCTTTGTAGACCCGCAATGTGAATACTGTGCCGGCCTGCTGCAGATGGCTATCTCGGACGAGAGCATCCTCAACGACTACTCCATCAATCTTGTCCTTTTGCCCATCCTGGGAGAAGAAAGTGGTCGACTCTCGCGAAACCTGATTTGCGCCAATATTAAAGGCCAAATGGACAACATGGCGGTGGCAAAGGCCTTGGCCGCGAAATCGTATGACGGGGTTGCAAACTCACCCAGTCGCTGTGATGACGGCAGCATGGAGCGCGCGATTATTAGTGCGAAGCTCTTTGGCGCCCAAGGCGTGCCATTTGTGATCAATCCTGAGGGGCGCTACGGCAATGCTGTGCCAACTGATCTGCGGGCGTTCCTGGAGGAGGGCATTCTATGAAAACGCTCCTCAGTGCAGCGCGGGTAGTTATCATCACCGCACCGTTAACCCTGGCTGGTTGTGCAAGTTTTCTGGCCGACAATGACAAGTTTGCTTGTGGCGGCATGCCCCAGGGCGTCAAGTGTCTGAATACGAAAAGTATTTACAACGCGACAAACTATAAGGACTACGTCACGAATGAGGACGTTCTTCGGTATGGCGGCGAATTGCCTGAGGGTGTAACTGAGGAAGATTTGCGCGAAGACGATGAGCCAAAGCGTCGCCGTTTTGGTAAGGAAGCGGATGAGGCGCGAACTATTACGGAAGTGCATAACATCCCTCATTCGGTGCGCAGTGCAGCGCCGATGCCTGAAAAGAACATTCCGATTCGGACCCCGGCCAAGATCATTCGGATCTGGATTGCGCCCTGGGAGGATGATGAGGGTTACCTGAATATGAGCGGCTACACCTATACCGAGCTAGAGCCCCGTCGGTGGCTGGTTGGTGAGCCGTACCTGAAGTCGGATCGCACGACGGTCAAAATGATTTCCCTTGACCGCAGTCCTCAGGCTGGCACACGGCCCAATGCCCGCCAACCTGAAGCGCCGCCTCAGGAAACGAGACGCCCGACGAGTTACCAGCGAAAGTAACACCAGAACTCAGGCGGAAAGCTTTTACCCCGGACATGAAAGTGTAAGGGAGAGTCGCGAGAAATCGCTAAAACCTTGACCTTTTGATCTGTAATTTCGGAGTGCTACTCATGTCCAAGAAAATTAAAAGCCTGATGGCTCGCGTTGGTGTCGTATCTGTTGTTGCTGCCGCTGCTTCAGCCCCTGCTGTTGCTTCTACTACCAACACTGATTTCGACGCCGTCTTCCTGACCCTGAAAGACTGGACCGAAGGCTCTCTGGGCCGCGTTCTGGCAATCAGCATGATTCTCATTGGTATCACTATGGGCGTCGCTCGTCAGTCAATTATGGCGTTTGCAGTGGGCATCGCTGCCGGTCTGGGCCTGTACACTGCGCCGACCGTAATCGAAAGCGTTGTTTCTGCAACTCTTTAAGATTGCGTAGCCGGTATGAGCCTCCGTTCGCGGGGGCTCATGTTTCAAAGGCGCTTGTACCGAATAAACAGGTAAATAACAGATTAAGCGCTTGAATCCGTTGGCATCACAGCCACTTATTCAGGGATTTTACGGTTATGACGACCGTTATTGTAAAGGATCAGAACGGAAACCTGCTCGCCCCAACCCATCCAAGCCGAGCGCGGATGCTGGTTCAACGGAAGAGAGCAGAGGTCGTGTGCGCAAAACCATTCACTATTAAGTTGGTAAACAATGCACCCGCTAAAGATGAAAGAACTACCTCCGTCGACGCAGAAAAAACGGTTTAGCATCATCTTCAAGTTGGGCGCGAACTCGGAGATATATACCAGTGGCACGCCATAAGACATTCTCACACACGATGGCGCGCGAATTGTTTGCGCCTCTTGCCTATTCCAGCGCTCATGATGTCTTCATCAATGATGACCAAACACTTGGATTTGGGTTTCTGTGTAGCCCTTTGTCCGGCGGCGACGACAGCCTGGCGAGCCGGATAAACGTTATTTTGAATATGGATTGGCCGGATGATTCATTTCTCCAGTTCAATCTCTTCGCCAGCCCCGACATTGAAGTGTATCTGGCCTCGATAGAACGCCTCCGGTTTGAATGTAAGGACAAGCTACTACTCGACGGCATTTACTCGCGGACCAAGCATTTCCGAGACGCAACCAAAAAGCCCATAGACTCGCACTCAGGGCTCATGGTCCGGAGTATGTTCTTGCAGGTCACCGCAAAAATTCCTCTCAAGTCCCCGGTTCCGACGGATAAGGAATTAACCGAGGCTTCCAAGTTGAACGCCAGCCTCGGTCAGGGCCTGGCCTCGGCCGGAATGGGGCCGTACCAGCTGAATCCCAGCTTATATATCCGCATCATGCAGGGAATGATGAACTGGGGTGACCGGGCTGGATGGCGCGACCTGATCGTTCCTGAGTGGGATCAGACCGCGATGGTCCGCGATCAAATAGTGGATTACGGTTCGGAGATTACCGTCGACAAAAATGGTATTTCTCTCGGTGATAAACGGGTATCAATCCTGAGTCTGAAGCGGTATCCGGATAATGCTTATTTCGGTATCGCCAGATCCTTTCTCACTGACATTATGTATGGTGTGCGCGGCATCCGCGGCAATGTGATGATCAGTGGCACCATTCACTTCCAGGACGCGGAAAGAATGCGCGCTGGTCTGACGAAAAAGCGTCAGTTCATCACTAACCAGGCCTACGGTCCCTTGGCCAAGTTCGTACCGATTCTGCTTAAAAAGCAACACGGGTTTGACGTGTTGTTCAACGCATTTGATGATGGTGACCGGCCGATCTCCTTCTATTTAGGGATGGCGCTTTTCTCAAACTCCGAGGAGGAGGCTGTAAGCGACATTTCTAACGCGCAGACATTCTGGCGTGACAACGGCTTCCAGCTCATGCAGGACAAGTTCTTCTCGATGCCGCTTTTCCTGAACATGCTGCCAATGGGGCCAGACCCCAAAGTGGCAAAAGACTTGTTCAGGTATAAAACGTTTGCTACCCGCCACGTTATCCCATTGCTACCACTTTTTGGCTCCTGGCAGGGCACAGGAACGCCAACACTAAGCTTGCTGTCGCGCGAAGGCGCCCCGATGAATTACTGCTCGTTTGACTCGCAAACAAACTTCAATACGATCATCGCGGCGACTTCGGGCGCCGGCAAGTCCTTCCTTGCTAACGACATTATCTGGTCCTACCTCTCTACCGGGGCCCAAGTCTGGGTTTTCGATATCGGGCGTAGTTATTTGAATATGTGTCGGGTGTTGGAAGGCACCTTTATCGAGTTCACAGAAGAAAGTGATATTTGCTTGAACCCATTTGAGACGATCCAAAAATGGGAAGAGAGCGCAGACATGATAACGGCCCTGATATGCGTCATGGCGTCGCAGAAGGGCAGGACCTCTGATATCCAAGAGGCGACCATTAAGCGGGTCCTTTCCGAGCTCTGGCTAGAAAAAGGCCAGGACACCATGGTTGATGACGTGGCTGACAGGCTCCTGCAGTCCGATGACAAAGAAATCATCAACATTGGGCGTCAGCTATTTCCCTTTACCTCGGCGGGTGAATACGGGCGATTCTTCAACGGGAAAAACAACGTTGATATTAGCAACCGGTTCTGTGTGCTTGAGATGGAAGAACTCAACGGCCGGCAACATCTTCAGAAAGTCGTGCTGCTGACCATGTTCTTCCAGATCGAGCGTGCGATGTACTTGGGTGACAAAGACCGCCAAAAGATCTGCTTTGTGGATGAGGCGTGGTCGATGATTGCCGGTACCGCCGACCAGGACAACCCGGAAGTCGCAAAGGTTCTTGAGGGTTTTGCGCGTAAGGCCCGGAAGTATCGGGGTGGATTGTTTGTTGCGACGCAAAGCTTCTTCGACATGTACCAGAATTCGGTGGGCCGAGCCATCGTGGAGAACGCTGCAAACAAGCTCCTCCTGAAGCAGTCAGGCTCGAACGTCGAAGACCTTAGAGAACAGCGGAAGCTCCCTTTCAACGACCACGAGTACGATCTACTGAAGTCTGTTCGGACGGAGAAGGGGCGGTACTCAGAGGTATATGTCCTAAGTGACCGCGGTTCAGGTATCGGCCGTCTCTTTGTGGACTCCTTCAAAGCGATGCTGTATTCGACGAACGCTGAGGATGCGGATGCCATTCGCCTTCGTGTTGATTACGGCGGCATGCGCACTGATGAGGCTGTCCACGATTACATGAAGGAAATCCGAAAAGAAGAGGGCGACCCAGTACACAGCACCAAAGCCCTGCAGCAGCTGCGGGCGGAGAAGCGTGCAGCCGACAAGCTGGCCATTCAGGCAGAGCAACAGGCTAAGCGTGAAGCCGCGCAACGGGCCGCCCAGGAGAACGTGACGACATGAGCCATAGCATTACAACAAAGTATGCCGTAGGGACGGTTCAGCTTTTTACCCTGGCCCTGTTCGCCAGCATTTTTTTGGGGGCGGTAGCGGCAGTTTATCTGGCGATGTACGGATACAAAGCTGGGCAGTTTAAATCGGTCATGATGGTGGTCTTTGCCGTTTCCTTTGCCTTGGTGTTTATCCATAGCGAGCCAATCAATAGGCTAAGGGCAGCGCTGCGTAATTTTTATCTCAGCATTTTCCTGATCGGTGTTGCCCCGGGGGTTTCATTGGCACTTGGCTCATCATTCAAGTCCCAAATGGTGATATATCCCGTGGTGGCCCTGTTTCTTTACCTCCTTGTGGACTATTTCTCTCGCCGTATCGCGATGCTGTTTGTAGAGGAGCTGGAGGCGCGGAATGACAATCGTTAAGCAGAAAATGCCGTGGCGTACGTTCTTTCTCCGCGCTGGCGTGGCCCTTGTTCTTATTGTCGGTTCGATCACTTACTTTCAGGCCAGGTATACGGTGGGCATCGACGACCAGGTAATTCGATGCCTGGACCCGTATCGGTTATTCCTCATCGACCACTGGGGCGGTAGCTCTCCGGCGAAAGGAAAGATCTTCGCATTCCACGCCAGAGGGATGGAGCCGCATCGCGCCGATGGGACCGTGGTCATTAAAGAAATTGCAGGCGTTCCGGGTGATCATATTGTTGTCACGCCGGACGAGACACTTATCAACGGAATTAAGGTTGGTGGTGGTGTTGAGGCCCTTTCCGAAAAGCTTGAAACCTCGCCTGAAGACCTGGCCAAAGATTTCGTCCTGAAAGACGGCGAGTATTTCTTTATGGGCTGGCACCCACGTTCCTTCGATTCCCGGTACTGGGGTGTGGTCGATCAGAGCCAGCTAATCGGCAAAGCCACTCCACTTCCAATAATGAAAGGCTGAAAATGTCAGTGAGAGGGGGGTAAAACCCCATTTCACTGCGTCGGGGAGCTGTTCAGGCTGGTGCATAATTATTGCCATGAAACCATCCCGCTCGCCAAAGTTTTTCCTCCTTCCAGCCGCCTGCTTATTGGTCGCTGGTGCTGTTATTGCTGGGCAGTTTCAAGAGCCCTCGGAGCTGTCGGACGCTGATAAAAAACTATTCTCAGAGCCCGCTCCACACCCCCTGGAAGAGGCTGATCGCGCGATCGTCGAAAGAACCGAAGCGATAAAGCGCCGACCAATGCACTCACCCGTTTTTGGCCCAGGCGGACCTCAAGCTGGCGACCTGACAATTGATCCGCAACCCCTTACCGAACAAGACCCGGATGCGGTTCTGTACACGGTCTTTATTTCCGAGGCGATGGGCCAGGCTGCGATTGATTCGGCCATTAAAGCAGTGAAAGCAGCAACCCTTGCCGGTTACCCCTCCAGACTTGTTGTCCGAGGGATGTTACCGGATGAAACCTTCCGGGAAGGCATGGCTCGCATCGTGGAGCGCATCACCGCGCTTGATGCCGCCGAGGCACATTTCCAGGTTGACCCGCCAGCCTTTACCGATAACTTCATTGCGGAAGTCCCCACCATTATTCGGACCAAGGGCGGCAAGGTAACTGACCGGGTGGTTGGCACCACCAACCCGGTGTATCTCGCCAACCGATTCAAGGAAACCAGTGAGCTGGAGTCGGCCCCGCGGACGCACACGCGGGCAGGCACCACTGTAGAGATTTCCGAGGTTGATCTTATTGAGTGGATGAAGGAGCGAATTGCAAACCAGGATTGGTCAAACGCGCGCGAGAAAATGGTAGATCGCTACTGGGCGAACAAGAAATACGTCACGTTGCCGCCAGCGAGAAAATCGCAAACCCGCAAGTTCGATCCAAGCATCCTCATCCACGACGACTTTTACATTGAAGGCACACTGGTTTATCCGAAGGGTACCAAGCTCTCTCCGTTTGATGCCGCCCCAATTGTTGGCAGGTATGCGATTTTCAATCCGACCCGGGAAGAGGAAGTTAAATTCATCATGGGCCTAGTGGAAAAAGATGGCGGGCGCCCATGGACCCTTATCGCCACAGAATTTCCCCAGGGGGACGGTTTTAAATACGTCCAGCAGCTTCAGGATCAGGTGCGCTCAGTGGTGTATCTACTCGACAACCAGGTAAAGGAGCGGTTCAAGCTGGCCGTTACGCCTAGCCTCGTTGTCCCCGTCCCGGCTGAGAAGGTTTTTTCTGTGCAGGAGGTTGCACTTGAAAAGTAAATTCAGGGCGGCTGTAGCGGTATTGCTATCGTTAGCCATGGTTCACGGCGCGATGGCGGCAGACCCTGCGACGGCTGGTGACGCCAGCGTGCAATCCGCGGCCGACGGGTCAGGCAGCAATCAGTCGCTGGTGTGTCCTGACGCCGAGATCTTCGGGGCCAAGCTGATCACCGGCATCTGCTGGAATTGCATTTTCCCAATTACGCTAGCCGGCGGAGTAATGAAACTCGGCGACCCCGATGAGCAAAAGGCGCCAGAGGACGCGAATGATCGGCCCACCTGTGCATGTCCTTCCAACCCGATGGACCCGATCCCGCTCCCGGGGCTCGCCGTTTCATTCTGGGAGCCCGCGCGGATTATTGAGGTGGTGAGAACCCCGTTCTGTATGGCCTCATTTGGTGGAACAAAGATTAAAGACAGCTGGCGAGGCATGGGCACAAAGGGACTGAATGTCGAGCCTGGCAATGACACCCAGACAGGCTCCGCAAAGGCACATGTGCATTACATGGCTTTTCCAATTCTCGCCATGATGAACATGCTGCTTGATGCAACTTGTAACCCCGATGGCTACGTCGACCCGGATTTGCTGTATGTCACCGAGCTGGACCCCACTTGGTCTAGCGATGAGCTTGCGCTGCTCACGAACTTCGAAACCATGCTGTTTGCCAACCCAGTCGCGCTGGCGGCCTGTGCGGTCGATGCCGCGGCCTCGACGGCAGGCTACCCGATGCAGAAACTATTCTGGTGCGCGGGCACCTGGGGCACGGTGTATCCCATGACAGGCAATGATCCCAACTCTGTTTCCCGGCCGGTCACGTCATCCCTGTTCGCCACACGGATGCTAGCCAAATTGCACCGATTGGGGCTGGCCAGGAAGTACACCGGCAGTGAGACCCTTTGCCGAGCCCCATTCCATCCAACGCTTCACAAAACCCAATACAAGATGTCGACGCTCTTTCCGATTGTGGAGTCACGCCAGAATCACTGGATTGGTGAGTCATCGTTTAAATGGGGCGAGTGGAGAAATATTCCAGCGGCGGGGGAGGACCACCTCTATATGCTCTACCGCTTTAATGATTGCTGTTTCCGCCTATGATTAGGGATGTTCGCTCCCCTTTTTACCGGGGTATTGCCGCGGGGCTCATTGTCACCCTGACAGCGATGCTAGGGTTGGCCGGTTACTCACGCCCAGCCTTCGCGGACGATGTGTCCAACGCAGCCTCTGCCGGCGCCACATTTGGCCGCGATATGTACCCCTCGGCACCAATGAATGTAGACGGTGATGCCAATATTGGGTTCGAGCACAAAGATAAAGATGGAAACCCCAAAGCTTCTAATTTCTCCTCGGCCGATGGTATTTTCGGTGGATCGGTATCTGGCAGCGGGGACTGGAGTTCACTTGAGAATACTGAAGGTAATGGCGCCGCGCTCGGTGCTGCCTCAGATGCCAGGCGCTCCAACATAGAATCCGGAACTGACAACACTTCCCGGGCATATAGCACCTTCCAAAAATCACAAGATCGCTCTCATCCGGACTTCGCCAACGACCCAATCGTAACCAGTAGTGAGAGGCTGTTTAACGACCTGCATACAGGCACCGCAAATTGCGCAAGCGGCACCGATAAGGTCACCGATTTACAGTCTTGCCATCGGAATAATATGGTTAAGGCTTGTGAGGTCAAGAGGGAGGTTTACTACACCCCCGTGTCCTTTCAACAGACTGTATTCAAGTGGGCTGGCTGCTACGATCACTCAAAAATGACTTTCAAAGTCGTTCTTGATCCGTCCGAAGCGCAGGAAAAGGAGTTCATCGGTTACTTTATTGATCGCGAAACAAATGCGAAACATCTTTTAAACGACGATTTAAAGTTCACAACAGTACCCCCTACGAAATATCGCTACCCCGATAACGAAGGAAGGTATCCGTTCCTCGAATATAACTATGATGGCTCGCCGCAGGGTCTGTACGGTGTTCTTGATACCGATATTCAAGCACTTTACCCGGCCGTCAATTTTTCTAACGTATCTAAGCGAGGTGGAAATAAAGACGACCTTCTAGGGTTTGCCTACGTTTACATTAATCCAATTAACCCAGAGTCCAACAAGAAATATGAATCAGATGGTGAACTTGTTGCTACCCAGATTAACTTCTCAATAACCCATGACTCCGTAGCAAGGTTTCGCGCAGGTGGTGACGGGATCTCGATTGATCAGCTTCCCACCGAGGATAATGACTACACCCTCATTCTTGATATGAATGACGAGGGGGTATCAACTCAGCCCACATGCCCACTTTATTCCGCTTACTCTACAGATCAAGCTCGGTCGCGCGGCCATTCAGGCTCAGCCTGGGGTAACATCGAAGTAGTCGCTAATTTCACCGGCTACTACATCAATGAAATAATCCGAGAGGCGCCTGAAAATTGCGAGACCGCCCCAGACGCAAACTGCCCCATGGTGTTTCAGTGCACTGACGACAATACGCGAACAGCTGGTGCCGTTGATGAGGCCAATATCAGGCCCCACCTTACATCGATGTTCGCAGGCGATAACCCTCAGGATACATCCCAGCCAATCTGTTATGCCGGCTACGCTGCTTCCCAATGTAATGCCGCAGATTACGGGTATGACGATTCAAAAAGCTGTGCACTGAATCAGGAAAAGAACCAGGAGTGTGGCTTTATCAGTGGCGAGTGTGCCGCCTACCAACCCAATGGCGAATGCGCCTATTATGAGAATGTCTACGACTGTGGTCATGACCCCGATTACGATGCCACTTGCGAGATGCGCCAACAATTCCTCTCGGAATTCAGCGCGTGCGATTCCACGACCACGGCGTCAACCACGACGAATGACTACAAAATGCAAGACCCTCGGTCGTGCGAGATTATTCACGACCTCACCAGCTGTCAGATAAAGCGGTCATTCACACCAAACCTGGACCCATCCCAGCCAGACAGCTACCAAGATACCAGCTACCCCGCTGAGGCTGGAAATGACCCTTGCGTGGCCGAGCCGGATGGCTTTGCGAAATCCGTTAACTGGGTCTGCAACTCACGCGTCGCGCCAGAGCGTGATGGGGCGGGCAACCCGTTGCCATCCCCGTATGACCCGCTTTATCCGGGCGACGACGGTTATTGCCAGGATGCTACGGCGACATACGATACGACGTTCTACTACCAGCAAATGGAGTGCTACACCGATATTTATGGTGACGTGCAATGCCCACAAGGGACACCAAGCAATGTCGATAAAAACACATGTGACGACCTTGAAGCACAAGGCTGTACCCGCGTAAGTATTCAGTGCGTTGAGGGCGGTTCGGCAAGCAATGGGTACTGCTACCTGGAAGAAGCCGAATACGACTGTGGCTACGATGTACCCATAACAAGCACTACCTACGAGACCAGCCATAGCTGCCCATCACCCATTCGCTGTATGGGTGATGAATGTTTCGACGCAGAGAACGAAAACAACCCAAGCTTCGGTGAGGCGATGGCGGCAATGAATGCTGTCCAATTCGCGGCTCAGGACGGTGGGTGCGACGAGATGGGTAATTGTGAAATCTTCCCTGGCACCGCGTATGAATGCAAAAAGGCGGTTGGTGGGTACCAAAATTGTTGTATTAACCCCGGCGGCCCAGGCCTGAAGGAATATCTTGTTCTGCTGCAGGCGGCCGGAAAGATGTCGGGGGCGGTCGCAAACATGGAAGCAGTTCAAGCTTACGCCGAACCCCTTCGCGGCGCCTGGACCTCCATGACCAACGCGGCCAAAGGCACCTACAACAAAGTAGCTGAGAAATTTTTTACCAGCGCCGTCGAGAATATTGACCCGGCAAGCACTGGGCTTGGCTCCTCTACAGGGGGGGCCGTAACCAACGCCATTGTGGATAAAACGGCGGAGTTTATTGGTAATACCTTTGGCGAGGCTACTCGGGATGCTTTGTTCTCCACTGAAGGAGGTGTAACAAAGTTCGGCGGTGGGGAAGCATGGCTCGGTAATACCATGGGCTTCATTGCCGCCGCGTATTTTTATTACCAGCTGGCGGTCCTTGCGATCCAGATTATCTGGAAATGCGAAGAGGAAGAGTACGAGCTTGGTGCCAAAAAGGACCTTAAGGTCTGTAGCAAGGTTGGCTCCTATTGTGCTCAGGAGGTCCTGGGCGCATGTGTGGAGAAGCGGGAAGCCTACTGCTGCTACAACAGCCCCTTAGGACGGATTATTCAGGAACAAGCTATGCCACAGCTTGGGCGTTCTTATGGGTCGGCAAAGAACCCGCAGTGCCCGGCACTCACCATGTCGGAGTTTGCTGCACTGGATTGGAGCCAGATCGATCTGACTGAGTGGATCGCCATGCTGACGGAAAATGGCCTGATGCCCGATGCTGACCCCAATACATTGAAGGGCCAATACTCCATGGAGGCACTTTCCGGTACCGGGAGCGCGCTGGCCAATGACCAGGATCGCGACCATGTATTAGAGCGATCTATCGACCGGCAACCCGGCAACCCCGATCAGTTCAACCGGGATGTCGAATCAAACATCCGCCATCAGCAATAGCAGGAGCCAGTGATGGAAAATAATCAATTCAACGCCGCAGTCGAGGCGTGGGTTAAAATGCAGAAGCGAGAGCAGAATTTCCGCATAATGAAATTCTTCCTCATCGCCATTTTCGTCTGCGCCTCGCTTGGATTTACCCTCTACAAGGACAAAGACCAGTTCCTCCCGGCGGACGAGCCATACGTTTCACTGGTCCGTATTGACGGAATGATTGCCCCGGGCAGTATTGCGGATGCAACCAAGATTGGGAACTCATTGCGACTCGCATTCAAAGATGAAGATGCGCGAGGTGTGGTGATTCAGATTAACTCTCCCGGAGGCACCCCGGCGCAATCGGTGGCGATTTATCGCGAAATCATGCGCCTTAAGGCCGAAAGCAATGTGCCTGTTGTGGTTGTTGCTGAAGACTCTCTGACCAGTGGAGCCTATCTGGCGGCAATGGCAGCTGACAAGATCTATGCGCTGCCTAGCAGCACGGTCGGCTCTATTGGCGTGGTCATGGAAAGCATCGCCTATGCGGGGCTTGCCGAGAAATTTGGTGTCGAGAAGAGAACCTACACGGCAGGCGAGAACAAGCGCCGATTCGATCCGTTTTCTGCAGAAACTGAAGCGGACAGGCAAAAGGCTGAGGAAATCCTGGCGCAAATTCACAACCAGTTCATCGATATCGTCCGGTCCGGGCGCCAAAACATGCTGAAGGCAGAAGAAGAGGTCCTTTTTTCTGGCGACTTTTGGACCGGGCAGCAGGCAATGGAGTACGGTTTGATTGATGGGTTTGGCACGTTGTTCGAGGTAATGAAAAACGAATTTGGCGTCGAGGCCTTCAAGCAGTTCAGGACGCGATCGTCGTTCGCCGATGTCATGCAGGCACTTGGTGGGTAATGAATATGGCGGGGCTGGTTTCCGGCATGCTGACCGCTCGCGGGCTCCAGTCCGCGTCGGCAGCCTTGCGCCAGATAGCTGCCTACCCAAACCTGCCCGGGGAGGGCGGTTACAAGCTCCAGAGCAAGCACCTCATTCACGAGGTGTTAACCAGCGAGGACACTGTGTGGCTCGTGCCCCCAGATCTGAACTTCCGTTGCGACCGCACACCATGGCAGATACAGCAGCATTCCCAATCCCATTTGAGTGTCCTGTCGCCTATCAATCACCAGGCGGTGGTCATTCCATTTCTTGACCAGTCCGGCGGCATTAGTTTATGTGTCATCGTGTGTCAGCCCGAGCCGACGGCAAAATTCGCTCCAGGCACACCCTACTCCCAGTTTGGCGGCGATAAGATTTGGACCAGGCCGCTCTTTTCACGGCACAACGTAAATTCGTGCCTGCGAACTACCCCACACTATATCGTCTCGACGGTGAATGTACTTCCAGAGAAGAAGGTGCAATTTGCCGGGTCAGGCCTGATACTGCTGGCGCCCGGGGACCCCGCGCCGAAAGTGTTGTCTCGTCGAATACCGATGAGCCTTGATGAAAGAATTTTGCCGATGCCATCGAATATTGTGCGCCCTGGAAATATTCTTGCCTGGCAGGATCACGGCGATAAAGAGGAGGGGCTGTTTATCTGCTCCCCTTGGATTATGGCTCGGTATATTTTCGCCCAACATGCTATGGCACTCACCAGAGCGGTGGAGGTGTTCATTGGGGAGTACCCGAACATCCATGGAGAAGAGCCGGCGGAGAATGGAGGAGGGCGCCAGGCAGAGGTCAGGTCCACTAGAGACAGCGTGACTCCTCATGTCCGACAAGCGCACTTTAGAAAATTGAAAAGTGGCAAGAAAGTGTATGTATCTAAGGCCGAGATTGGTGGAAAAAAATGAAGGCGCGTCTCAGTAAACCTTTTTCACTGCTTATCGTCGCACTTGCTGTGTCGGCTTCTGTTTTTGCGCAGCATGACCGGAGCCCAGGCCCAGTGCTAAACCAATGGTACATTTCATCCACCCTATCTGGTGCCCCACGGGTTGCCACATTTGAAACCGCCGTTCCGCGCGTGAGGTTCCAACTGCACCAGAAGGAAGGAAGTGACGCCCTATGGCTGTCATTTATCTCCCCTTCCGGCTTTCCAATTGATGTATCACGCGGAATGGATTTGCGGGCTGGCAACGTTTATAAGCGAGGCCGGAACGAAGCGAAACGAATCGATGACACCGGCGCGGGCTTAAAGGTGATGCTGGGCCGGGCGGTAAGCTTGCGGTTATGGTCACCAGATGCCGGCTACGCGTGTTCCAAGGTAGTGGACGCCCTCTCCAGGGCGCATCCGCTTGAGGCGACGATCTATGCCACCCAGGGGCGACAGAATACCTATAAGCTCAATCCTTATGGGTTGAGGGCCGCCTTGAAATTGACCCTTTCAGGGGCTTGTGCGTATGAGGGCCCGGTAGTCCTTGACCCCCAGGCAATCGATAACAACACGCAGCTTGAGTCTTGAGCCGACACAAGGAAATCCGATTTGGAGCGTGGCATTCGCAGTGACACACCTATTCCTGGCCACCAATGCTGAGTCAGCGGCCTCACCCAAAAGCTTCCCGCTTGAAGACTTTCAGATCTCGCGCTCCCGGGAAATCAACGTATACGTAATCATCTTTAACCAGCACCACGACCCCGCGGCCGAACGCCTCATGATTAATTTCCGCACCAATTGACATAGACCCGTCGCCGCGGGCATTGCCCTGCAGCTCAAACTGAATATCCCGCCCAACGATAACTAAAGGGAAGCTGATCAAAAGATTGTTTTGAAAGGCGATGTTGATAAACGCGGCGTCCTTCGAAACAACCACCCCTCTACCATACTCACGGTAAACCAGAGGCATGCCTTCACGTAGAGTGTTTAGCCCGGTGTCGTAGTTGGAAACACACATTTCAATACCGAGTTGCGCGATGTAGCGCTCAGCAATCGCTTTGCCGGTAGAGGAGACAACGCCCGCCGGCAAGGATTTTTCTAGGGCGGCGCCCAACCGGTTTGCGTCATTAAGACGCATTTCCAAGAGGAATGGGCTCGGCACACAAGTTGGTTCCTGGTCGCTTAGCGAACGCAGCCCTTTCATGGCCACAGCCCCGGGGGCGTAAAGGTACAATCTTTCCTTCGCGCGAGTAATGGCCACATACAGCAGGCGGCGTTCACCTTCCTTTGCATCCCGATCCGGCCCTACGCCCCCCTCGCGTAGATACGGCATGTGGGCGGCTGAAAGGCCGGGAATCATGACAACAGGCCACTCGAGGCCTTTGGCACGGTGCATTGTGGTGATCTCAACCCGGTCATCAACGGCTGCGTCTCCGCCCCGGCAAACCAAGTCATTAATGCCTGAAATCAGTTCGGGAACAGTTTTATTGCCCTGCCCAAGAACGTACTCAAAAAAGGCCTGTGCACCGATTGCCTTGTTGTCCCCGTCCTCCTGCTGCAGAGAGGACGTTCGCAAGGTTTCGATGTAATTCATTCCCAGGACAAACCGCTCTAATACCTCTTTGGCTGTATTCCCTGTCCGCGCGTGGCAAAGGCACTCGGCAAGTCCGTCTAAGGCCTTCTGTTGAAATCGATTGAGGTTCGGCAGTTTCACCAATCTCAATGTCTCCAGCGCATCATCGGAATTTGCTGTGCACAATTCTGCTACCGACTTTAGGTCTTGCCGCTTGATTTTTAGGTTGCACTGGCCGAGGAGGTTTTCGACCGCCAGGGCAGGGGGGGGTGAGTTAGCATTATTGCCGGTGCCCGCTGCCAGCTGCATTGCTGTCAGCATGGCCTGTATCTCCGGCCGCTCGAAAATTGGGCGCCCGCCAGATAGACGATAGGGGATGCCTTTGCTTAACAAGGCAAGCTCAGCGGTGGCCGCCAGCGACCAAAGGCGACAGAGAATAACAATATCCTTTGGCGCGTATCCCTCATCAATGAGGCTCAAATAATTGGAAGCGATCTCGCTGCCTGTGGCGGTTTGCTGCTCAAGTCTGATATCGACTGCGGCGTCCGATCCACGGCTGACACACAGAATATCGTCACGATGTTGATTGTTAGAGATGAGATACGACGCCGCCAGCGCGACGCGATGGCCATAGCGCCACGTTTCAGGCATTTGGTACCGCGCAGGGGAAAAGGCTTTATCGAAGCCGCTTACCATCAGCGTCGGATCGGCGCCCCGGAATTCGTAAATCGCCTGGTCGGCATCACCGATGGCCATTATCGAGGCGCGAGTGCCGGCCAGGAACCTAAGCAGCTCAAATTGAATCTGGTTCGTGTCTTGAAATTCATCGACGCAAAAAATATCGATCTTGTTCTCAAAGAATTGCCGAGCAGCTTCATTGTGTTGAAGCAGTAAGCACGGGTCATATAAGAAGTCGGCAAAGGTCATCTTGCGGTGTGCTTTGCGCCAGGCCTCAAAGGACTCGAAAGCCGAGACAAAAAAATTGAGCTCGGGCTTATACCCGTATTTCTCGAGCGTGGCAGCCGGGCCTTCGAGATGGCTTTTGGTTAAATCAATAAACGTTGTGAACGCATCGAGCCATGATGATTGATTCTCTTTTATCTGCCCTTGAAGCGGGCCAGGTGCCGCCGCCTTCAAGCATATCAGCGCTTGCAGATTCAGTTGCCCGTCTGTAAGCGGTTGAGGGTCGAACCGATCAAGAAATCCTTCCTCGGCCGCTCTTGTGGCGATAGATAACCCAAGTGAATGAAAGGTCCGAACGTCGGGTACCGGGTTGAACCGTCCCTCGCAAGCGCGCTCTAGCTTGAGCTTGAACTCCACCTGGGCAGATCGGTTGAACATGATGACCATCACGCGTCTGGGCCGAATGCCGGCAGCCAACCGATTCAGAACGTATTCAATTGTGGTGGTTGTTTTACCGGCGCCGGCGACCGCGGTGACTTTTGCGTGACCCCCGTCGTGGAGCGCGACCTGTTGTTGCCGATGGCTTAACACTGACCTGTATCCCTCTTTTTCATGGCTATATTGTGATTCGTGGCGCCCACTACCGCCAGAGGAAATTGATGATCCTGGTGCAGCGAGAGAAAAATACTGAAAAAGTACGTTGAGATGCCGTTTTTTGGGCATCTCTCTGCAACATCGGTGGCTTCCACCCAGCTTATAATCTGCAAAAAGTGATCGTGTGCTGAGAAATTGCAATGGAAAAAAATAGCGGCGGGATGAAAGCATACGTAAGCCCAGATTCCGATATGGAAAGCGACGAAACGGGCGAGCAACCGGAAGTGGTTTCCTCCACCGGCAAGGCGGCTGGGCGAGCCAAACAAAACTTTTTCCTCGTTGTGCAGACCTTAGCGGCTATCTTGGTTATATACGCGCTATCTGCGGTCTATTCTGTCCTCGATGCAGAAAGAGAGCTGGAAGAGCGGGTAAGCCCAGAGGACATGAAGTACGTGGACCTGCCGTCGATATCCGAGTCATTGCAAAAGCAATTGGAAGAAGGGCGGTTTGATTACGCACGTCGGTATCAAGAGCGTCGTCGGGGGTCGGGGCTGGGGGAGTGGTCACACGCTGACGAAATATTTACCCAGGAAGGGCTGAGCAGGCTGATATCGACGGCATCAACCCGACCGAAGTCCAAGCCGACTTACGAGGTGTCATTCATTGACAACTTTCGCACCGTCCATCTCCTGTCGTTCAATCAGTTCAAGCTGACCCTCAACAATGGGCGAGATGGAGACGTGAAGTTCTATTTCTCCAGGAAGGGGCCGCGCTGGGTCCTGGTAGATGTATTGTTACCCGAGGGGTGAGATGGAAATTGTATCGTACGATCAACGTCTGGCCAGAATTTCGTCGGTGAAAGATTTGGCAAGGGAGATCAGCGATGCAGAGCGCTGCGTTAAAAAGATGTCCTTTCGCGCGCTTGAAGCGAAGGCCGTGCACGAAAAAATTGAGTGGGGCAAAAAGGTCCGCGCCGCTAAAGATGTTGTTCACGCGTTAAGATTGCACTTTCCTCAATCAAAATGCAGTAATGGTAATTGACGGTCATTATTGAATGGTTAACAATGAATAGGCGTATCTCCATTCCTTAATGGCGTCCGCGATGATTCAAGGTAGGTCACTGCCACCTACCAAAAGTTTCATGTTGGTTGATCGATTGATCACCACTGAAAAGTAGCCGCGCTCTACTCTAAAAAAAGTGCAGCTCGTTCGAGCAAATCCTTAATCTCCCCAGCGGGCGAAATGACTCCCGCGAGGGAGAACTCATTTTCGCGCCAACCTCCGTTGGGGCTTCCTTTTTTGGCAGTTAGGTTACTGCTTCATGTTGGAAGGCGCGATACCCCAGTCGCGTCTCTCCGATTTCTTTTTGTTTTAGTTTGGAGATGACTGTTATGACAACTTTGTTAGATAGAGTTTCGTCTGTGGAATCCAAGCCACTGCAAGTGGTTTGTGAGGAAGCGTTGAACGAAAAATATTGTAAGGGAGAGGAGAAATCCTTAAGTGGAACAATCGCGCAAGCGGCTGTCCGCTCTCGTGTTTCACGCGCTCTTGCGGCTATAGAGAAAAATCCCGATGTTGTTGAAACGCAGTTTTTTGAGGCGCAGCAACATCTCGGGGTCATCATGGGAGGCCGGATCAATAGTGCTGCTGGCACTGATCTTCTAGCCACCCTAATCAACTGTTTTGTGCAGCCGATCGCTGACGCCACCACTGGATATGACGGCGTAATACCCGGCATTTACAGGGCGTTAGAGCAAGCTGCAGAAACGATGCGTAGAGGTGGGGGCGTTGGCTATGGCTGGTCCTCGCTGCGTCCAAAAGGTTCAAAGGTGAAGGGTACTAAATCCAAAGCCTCTGGACCGATCAGCTACATGAAGGTTTTCGGCCGTAGTTGTAAGACGGTTGAATCGGCCGGCGCACGTCGTGGTGCACAAATGGCCGTGCTTCGTGTCGACCATCCTGATATCTATGAGTTTGTCCGTGCCAAGCGCGAAAAGAGCGATCTGTCTCAGTTCAATCTTTCTGTTGCGGTTACAGATAAGTTCATGGAGGCGTTGTTTAGCGAAGCTCCGTTCGATCTCGTTCATAAGGCAGAGCCAAGCGACGAGCAAATCGCCAACGGTGCTTATCAGCGCCAAGATGGGCTTTGGGTGTATGAAACCATTGATCCTGCTCACCTGTGGGCAGAGATTATGGGTAATACTTTCCGCCAAGCTGATCCCGGCATTATCTTTATTGATCGTGTCAACAAGGAAAATAACCTGTGGTACATCGAGGTTATTGAAGCGTGCAATCCATGCGGCGAGCAATTTTTGCCGGCCTGGGGATGCTGCTGCCTTGGTTCCATCAACCTGTTTGCCCTTATCAATCCTGATAGCAAAGGCCATCTCGGCTTTGGCTTTAATTGGGCAAATTTCAAAAAAGCAATTCATGCTGCAGTACGCATGCTTGACAATGTTCTTGATGTCACCTCGTGGCCCCTCGAAGAACAGCGCAAAGAAGCAATGGCTAAGCGCCGTATCGGCTTAGGCATTACCGGGCTCGGCTCGCTTCTCGCGTTACTTGGAAAAGGCTATAACACCAAGGAAGGTCGGAGGTTTGCGACTGAAATTGCTGTTGAGCTTCGCGATGAAGCTTATCGCGCCAGTATCGAGCTTGCGAAAGAGAAGGGTGCTTTCCCGGCTTTTGACGCGGATAAGTATCTGGAATCTGGCTTTGCAAAACGTCTTCCACAAGACATTCGCGACGCCATTTCTGAGCATGGTATCCGCAACTCTCACCTACTGAGTATTGCCCCCACCGGCACGATCTCGCTTGCCTTCGGGGACAACTGCTCGGGTGGTTGTGAGCCGCCGTTTGCCTGGACGTATACACGTAACAAGCGAATGGAGGGTGGTGAGATTGAGTCCTTTGAAGTCATGGATGCAGCCTATAAGACGTATGTCGAAAACGGCGGCGACCCAGACATCCTGCCCGAAAGCTTTGTAAGTGCGTTGGAAATGACACCTGAAGATCATCTCGCGATGGTTGAAGTGTTCGCGCCGTATATTGATAGCGCAATTTCCAAAACCATCAACTGTCCCGAAGACATTCCGTTCAAGGACTTTGAGAGCATTTACATTCAGGCTTATAAGGCTGGTCTCAAGGGGATCACCACATATCGTCCAAACGATATCACTGGTGCGGTACTTGAAGTAAAACCGAAAGACAAAGCACCCAGCGACCTTGAATTTGACTCTGATCGCAAGATCAGCATCGACAAGGTACCGGCGCCGGCACTCGCCTCATTGCGGTGGCCATCGCGTCCGGAAACGCCCGACGGCAATCCGGCAGTCACCTACATGGTGAAATCGCCAACTGCGTCGTTCGGTGTGTTTGTTGGTCATGTTGAAAATGGTACTAACCATCCTTTCGAGGTGTGGACAAATGGTCAGGAGCAGCCCCGCGGTTTGGGAGCACTGGCTAAGTCCTTAAGTATGGACATGCGTTCTGAGGATCGTGGTTGGCTTAAAGTAAAACTCGACACTCTCAGCAAGGCTGGTGGCTCAATGCCATTTGCTCTTGATATGCCTGGCCAGAAAGACCCCGTTATTGTTGCCTCACACGTTTCGGCGTTGGCACGGTTGGTTGATTACCGTTGTACCCAATTGGGTGCGTTCGACAACATTGGTGACACACCGCTACTCGCGTCCTTGTTTTCCCGGAAAGAGCCGAAGTCTGGCCCTGATGGTTCGATGGCGTGGTTTGCGGATGTTAAGAACGTTCAGTCCGGTGATGATTGCGTCCTGTTTGTTAAGGAAGTGGTCATGCCAGACGGCTCACACCGTCCGTTCTCTATTTGGCTCTCGGGTGTATACCCAGAAGCCTTGGATGGTCTTTGCAAGTCCTTGTCACTCGATTGCCGTGTAATCGACACTGCCTGGATAAGCAAGAAGCTACGTTCTCTGGCCAACTACGCTGAGGCGCAAGGTGATTTTCTCGCGAAGATCCCTGGCAATGCTGAAGGCAAAATGGAAAGCCAGCCGTCAACTGTTGCATACATCGCCCGTTTGCTCCTGCATCGCTACCGCATGCTGGGCATTCTGGACGACAACGGTCTGCCTGTTTCTGAGATGGGAATTTTCCGTCGAGGTGATGGTGAATCTGTGTCGGCCGCGAGCGTGTCTGCATTAGACCCAACGCTGAAGCTCATGCATGGTGCTGCGTGCCCTGAGTGTGGTGTGAACGCATACATCAAAAGAGATGGATGTCGTTTTTGCACTGCATGTGGTCACGTCGGCGACTGCGGCTAAAGCTAATCCACCCCCTTTCGAGGGGGTGATTTCTTACTTACCCCATGGGGCGCTTTCTCCCCTGGGGGAAAGTGCTCCTTCATTTTTTGTGGAGATGCACTATGACTTTAATACTAGCAACACTCACCCCCGAACAGATTGCGAAGTCGACAAAGGGATGTGCCGTATCAGATATTGACGCTGCATCCTATATCGTGACGAAGGGGTCGAAGGGTCACGCCGTATTGGTTCAGTCTCGCGAGGAAGCTTCAAAAGATGTCCTGGAAGCTTACGCGGACAAGCTTCGGAACACGGCTGACCTTATCGATCACGCCATCCAACAGGGGAAGGCAGCTTATGCACTGCAGCACTTACTCGATGGATCGACTGACGACCCAGAAGATGGTATCGGCGACATCTGTGTTCGTATTGAGGATTGCGTCGTTGAAGCCCTCCGGGGCCCAGACGGGCATGCGTATCACCTCAATGGCGATCCGATTTATTTCGACGTATAAACGCTTCGATTCCAAATCGGATTTTGCGTGCTAAGTGGTTCACGCTGCTAGCAACAGTGGCCAGAACTAACCCGCCGCCTTTAAGTGGTGATAACCCGCTAACGATTTACCAACCGCATCCGCTGGGTGCAAACCTACCCCACGGGGACATCATCCCCAAGGGGGTGCTCTGTCCTCGTTTTCCATCTTGGAGAATCATTATGAGAACAGAAGCACTTGTTAAATGTGGGCTGAATAAATCAGATTCCGCGAGCGTTGACCGTTATCTAAAGGTCGTCGAGAGGGCGCGCCGCCTTTACCGGAAGAACGGAGTGATCCCGTTGTTTCGTGGCAAGCGCCCCTGTCCTTACACCCGTTGTGAGGAACTTGCCTGGAGTAAGTACATGTCCTCTGTGGACACCTGTGCCGGCTCCAGCCCTGCCCAGGGGGGGTTCTGATTATGATGTCGCAACTGCAGATGTACGAAAAGGCACGGCGTGAAAATGCCGCGCTTATGGAAGACGCAGCCTGGCTAGCAGGCTTGATCGGCGACAATCCACAGCCGCTTTCAGAGGAAGAAATTCTGAAGATCGCGGATAGTGATAAGCCGTATGCGGGCCCATTCAAGTTGATGGCTGAAGCAATCCGGCGTCGACGTGAAAGCGGCACCCCCGAATCCACCTTGGTGAAGGGGAGTCTTGATGCGTTTCTGTAAGTCTGCAACTAAACCGCCGGTCATGGAGGCGAGCACACCATTGGAAAAGCGGGTCCAATCTGCGATGCAGGTTATCGATCAGCACCCTTATGGATTGCTCGGTTTTATGATGGCTGAAGAAGAGGCAAGGCAGGCCGGGTCATTGGACTCGTTCTACCAACTGCTTGATGAGTATCCAGCTGAATCCAACCTTCCCTCGCTGGACGAGGGTGGTTGCACAGCTCGACCATTCATTGAGTCAGGCCGGAGAATGATTACGTTCGATCCAGCAACGCCGGAAGAGAAAAAGCTTAATCCAGTTTTCTCTGCGGTCTACCCTGGAGGTATCGTTTACGGCAGTCGAAACAAGCTCATTGCTGGTGACTACCAGAAATTGGCAATACTTCGATGGAACCTTGTCCTAGACATCCATGTGGGTACCCCGAGAGATCTGTCAAAGATCATTCAGTTAGATGTCGCGACCATTCGCCAACGGCGTGGGTCGTCATTTCAAGTGAATGCTCAGGGGGATATCGTTATTCTGGGTGCCTAAACGCAAAAGGGTGTTGACTCCTCATCTGAGGGGGCAACACCCTTTTTTTTGCTTTGACCTTGACCTTTGTCACCGTGAGTACGATCGCGCCGGGGGAGGCAATTACTGCTTACAACCGCATCTCATGTCTGACGCTATTGACTTTACCCACTGCCGCAAAAAGAATCGTGGAATTCTGGAAATTCTAGAAATCAGACAAACCAATTACCGCTAAGGACCGCTACTGTGGCATCGAGCCGATCCGAGTTTCTTCTCCAGTGCCTAGATTTATTTCAGGTTGATCTTTGCCGAGGCAGCGAAGACAAGCGTATGTTCTTTGAGAACGCGATCGAGCAGCTTACGACCAAAGAGTCAATTGCAGTCAGCGAGCTACCCGACCTTGATCCACAGCGCGAAAAATCGGGCGGCCGGACCCCTAAGACTTATGATGCCTGGCTGCGCCAGTTTGCGGATCGCCTGGCAGAAAGCCAGCAAAGGCTAAGTGACCTTCGGGAGGCGTGCGGTGTGTTGCGTCATCCTGTCATTGCCCGTCGCGCCGGCGGCGGCAGCGGCAATGAGACCACTTACTTTATTGATGTTGCGGTGGATGAACCCGCAGAACAGCCGCCGGCAACGCCGGCAACGCCGGCAACGCCGGCTCCGCCCAGCGAGCCACCGCCCGCCCAAGACCAGAGTGCGACGGTGAAATATCGGACTACGGCCATAGCAGAGCCTCCCGCCTGGATATCAGCGCTATCACCTTTCTTGGCCAGGCAACGCCACCGCCGGGTGCTGCTGGTATGGTCGGCAATACTGGTCTCCTTGCTTATTGTCGGCGGGATCGACGGAATCCTGCCAAAGGTCCAGTTTGTTTCCGATATCGGAGCTTGGGCCTATGTCCTGACACTGTTTGCAGTGATCACTTTGGTTATCAACCCTGTGTTGGTGATTTTTCGCTTGGTTATCTACAAAGTTGCCATCATTGGCGCTTTAGATGAAACCCGGAGCCGAATATGTGTTCTGGACCTGGTGCCTGGGAAGGAGTGCGATGAGGCCCCTCTTCGAAAGCTCAACGTTCTTCAGGTTTCAGCCGACTGCCCGATATGTCTTGCGAAACATGGGCTCAGCGACACCGTGACCCTTCGTCATAAAGGGATGCTGGAGCCAAAGCTGATTGGTTGCTGCTACAACAATCCAACTGAACACCGCTTTTCCTTTGACAAGGACTCGCTCCTGGGGCGCCAAATTTAATAGTACTCCCTTATTTAGTGTTAAATTTCGCTGTTGCCAAAGTATATACTTGAATGAAACCCCGAAACGACTTATTGTCGGCTTAAATATCTGTGCTGTTGCGCACGAGACTAAGTTGCGGTACCGGCTACGCTAATTCCAAAATGGAAACTGAAGGTGTGACATGGAAAAAATCAAACTCGCCATCGTGGTAATGGTCCTTGCCGTCGTCACCGGCTGCGCATCCGACCCGACTAAGCATTCATACGCGATGAACGTGATGAAAAGCCTTGAATTTGACGAAGGCTTACGGGACCAGGAGATTCCGCCTGGCGAGTACGCCAAGCTCAAGGAGGTCCGGGTTACGCGCCCAGGGGACTCGATTGAGACCGCAACGAGCACCGCTGCGCTGGCGGGAGCCGCCGGCGTTGCTTACATGGCAGGTGGGTTAAGTTGGGGAACCTTCGGGTCTGGTGGAATAGCACTCACCTCCATTATCGATTTATTGGATGTTAAGGTGATCCCTGCTAGCTCAAGTTTTGTTGCTTTCATCGGCGAGAAATCGAAGTATGCAACAGAGGATGAGTTTAAGAATGCCCATATTCCTCTGATGAGGTCTCTGTTGCAAGCCGCACTTAATGATGCAGGCTACCAAGCAACATATACCCAGCTACCGGATATGAGTTGGGACGAGAAGAAACAGTATAGCGCCTATCCCACAAAGAAGCAGAATGGCTACGACGCATTTCAAGTGAGCAAAACAGGCCTTTGCCAAGGTTGTTATGTCATGTCTATGGGATTGCTTCCCGCTGATGCAAGTGGAACTGGGCACGCGTTCGGAAAGCCGGTGTTCGATGCTAAATTCCCCGTCAACCCAGATGCGGTAGCGAGTAAGGCTCCAGTTTACGTTGCTATTGCCACTCCATATCCAGTCTACTTTAAGTCAGATTCCAAGGCCTCTGAGGCTGAGTTTCGCAAGGAATTTAAGGCTGAAATCCTGGCCGCCCTGGCAAGTCGGGCACCGTCAAACATGCTGATTTATATCGCTCCACAAACCTATCCCAATCAGCCAGCCCCTTACATTATCTACCAGAACAAAATCCACTTCTTCGCAAAAGAAGTCGCACCAAAATAAATAGGGCCTCTCGGGGCAAGGCATTTACGTAGCGTGTTGGAATAGTTCCGGTCTAGGCATCTAATCCCTGTAGACTTTTTGAGTTGCAGGGATTTTCTTTTGCAGAAGAAATCTTCTACAGGATCACGACCTCGCATCCCGCCAGAAATAGCCGGGGTTCAGGTTAACTTCTGCAAAAAACCTACCTGCTCGAACTATGGCGTCCCTGCTTCTCAATGGCCTGCCAAAGGTAAAAACGCCAAGCCGGATGTCTATTCGATTGTCTCTGCGGGCAAGGGCTTTCCGGTTCTAAAATGCCACTCTTGCGGGGAATACCTGCCACTCAAAAGCAACGCAGGCACACAGGAAGAGCTAGAGCGTATTTCGTTTTTTCAATGGTGGCACGTTGGTAATGCGCAGCTGGTGCCCGGCCGCCACCTAATCCGCAGGTTTAAATGCCCCGGCGAGGGCGGCGAGCAAGGCCTCTGTGCTGCAAAGGGACGACGCCTCCAGGCGAGAAAGTGTCAGCATACTTAATCGAAAGCAGTCGCTGCGAGTAATGGGCATGGCGATTACCGATTTTCGGGAGGCTCGCAGATATAACCCTGTTTTCTGGCGATCTATTTCGATGCCGCAGTCGTTCCGGCTGAATTTCAGATTGTTGATGTGGCCCAAGGTAAGCGCCGCCAGTTCTGGCAACTCTTGCTTGCTGAGCTGTATCACCAGTTTGCTGTTCCAATCGTAGTCATCACGCCCCGCCGGCTTTCTTGCTACCTCCAGGTTAAGGGTGGGGTAGTGGGAATCCTTCGCCAATACAGCCTCAGCACAGAACGCCGCATTGCGCGCGTAAGCCTTCACTTTGGGCTGCGATCTGGGGCTATTGTGATCGGTCAACTGGGGCTCCTGCCTGGAAAACAGTCATTGAATTGTATAGTTTGCAAGACGATAATATCAACATACCCACATTAAGGTCAGTTATATCATGCAATCCGACCACATCATGGATCTCGTTGAGGCCTGTAACAGCCTCGTAGCCGCCGGCGCCGCCCTCGAAGCATCGCTGCGTAAGCACGCCAGGTGGGTTTGGTTGCCTCCGTGCGAACATCTCACCACGCCCGAGAAAGAGGTGGACGCCGCTATCCAGAAGCTGTGTTTTCTTTACCGTAAGCGAGATGACGACATCAACCTGTACCCTGAATCTGGCTTGATTTCCGTTTCGGAAGAGGTAATCGCCCCGGTAGAGGCATTCAATGCGGCCAAGCAACGATTCAAGGACGTGATAGGGATGATCAAGGGCGGCCTCGCAGTCCGGGAGCGGAACAAGTCTATTGCCTCGCTCCTGCTTGACGAGGACTCCAAGCGCCAGGCGTCAGCGGCGACACGAAAATCACTTTCCAAAGTGAAGTTTGCAGAGCTGAATCTGATCGACGCATACAAAGCGGTCAGGTTTTTGCCGCACAAGGATGAGGTGAGGGATGCATCACTGCTCTCCGCCAGTTGGAGTTGGCAACGGCGCCGTCGGGAGATCATTCGCATGACAACGAGTGAGCTCCAGAAATACGCCAGGGCGAAAATTGCCGATGCCGGCCAGCTCGACCATGTGATGCGCCAAATTGCCGAACTTGACTCCCGGTATTGGGTTGCGCGGGTGCGCACCCAGGAACTGCCGCAGCTGAAAGTGAATTACGCCTATCAAGGGGTGAATGGTCGCACCAGCGGTATGGCGTCAGCCGCGAATGTTTTCCTGACGCTGTCGCGGACGCGCCCCGACCTAAGGTACCCTCCCAAGGACCTCCCTGATACACCCAGGCTGCAGCGATCGGATACATTAATTCATGCAGAGCCCTACATCCCTTCCCTGGGAGTTCATCGGTATATAAAACCCGTGAAGGTCCCGGATGATTACAAAAAAGGCGAGGGGAAATAGCCCACACCGTGGGCTTTTATTGCCATTCGCGGTAAGTGTGATAGTCTACTGCCATCCCAGATTCATGTTGGTTGATCGTCTGATCACCACTGAAGAGTAGCCGCGCTCTACTTTAAAAAAAGTGCAGCTCATTCGAGCAATTAAACTCCCTGGTGGGTGAGTCAACTCCCCACGGGGAAGTTGTATCTCACATAGCCTCCATCAGGGTTTTCCTACCCCATTGATTTTCTGCGCTCTGCAGATTTTCTTTTCTTGGAGAAACCCTATGTCTAACCCCTCTTTGGAGTCGGATTTCCGACCTCTGGAATTTCTTTTACAACTTCACAAACTCAAGATTGACAGCCTCATCGAGGCGAAACTCCCTTGTGAGCTCGGACACCCGAAAGTGGACTCTTTGCAAGCTGAGATGCGTCGGTTGGTTTATATTGCCGCTGCGCACGCTTTTGCATCACACGAATGGGCGCCTGAAGCCTTCCTGGAGTTTTATCCTGAGTATGAAACCATTTTTAAGCATGCTCGCATAGAAATGGAAATTGAAAAGTGGGTCTCCAGCCTCTTTGAGGAAAGTGGGCCCAATGAAGTAACGGTGTATTGTCGCTTTGGACATGATTTGGAGAATGTCGATCGTGACCAGCTGCAACACGCTCGTTGTTCTACCTGCCATCGCTTGATGACGCCGCAAGATAAGGGAATGTATTTCCACAGCATCATGCATGCAGCTCGCGTCGGCCGGTAATCATTTCCTTAACCACCCAATCACCCGGAGGGGCAGTTTGCCCTCCGGGGCATCTGCTTTTTTGTCCGGGCTTACCCTTTGTGCAAGAGGAACAAACCATGGACTTTAATCAAAGAGCAGACGCTATTATCGCGCAGATAAGAGCAGATCACCTTGCAGCGATGGCGGCTATCAATGAGACCCGTCTACCGTTCAATCGTGATTATTTTATGTCTGTGCTTCAAGACATTTCCAAAGCTTCGGCAGCAGGAAGTGGCTGCTCATACGAGCTGTATGCGATGAAGGTTTCATCAGCCATTAGCCACTATGCGGCGACACTTCCCCACCAAATCTGCTCTCATGTGATTGAACTTGCCAGAGAGCGATTTGACTATCTCGATCCAGCGCAGCTGGAGGAGATGCAGGAAGAGCTGCGTGATAGCGATAAATGGTGTCAACACGGCATCGAGCTTGGTTGTTGCCCTGCCGGCTGCGGATCTTATTAACCACTGAACCAAACCACCACCCCGAGGGGCGCATTACCCCTCCGGGGATAGCTGCGCCTCAAATTCCATTTTGGAGGCCTAACTATGAAATACCTAACTGGTGAAAACTCGACTGATACCGCTGGAACTGACCGTTTGATTGATGCACGCATGCGCGCCCATCTTCAGATTGTTGATGCATTCCCGCTTGGCATGCTTGGATACATGATTGCCGAATCACGCGCTAAGCGTGAAGGGAAGGAAGAGGAGTTCTACGCCCGGCTTGACGCCTTGGTCGATAACGCATTGCCCCAGATCGATGATCTGGACGCTGAGCCGTTTCGACCTTTCGTCGAGATTACCCAGCGGATGATTGATTGCGATGCGATGAGTGCTGACAGCCCTCGACGCCATCGTGTATTCACTTGTCGCGGGGATTCGGGTGTTATCTACGCTGATCGGTTTAACCTGGTGTGTGAGGATTACGCTGCAATTGCGTTCGTCGATAAGGCGACGCTAGAGCTGTGTTTCTTCACTAATTGCCCGGAAGAACTGAAACCCTTGATCACGCGCGATGCGAAGCGTGTTGCTGCCGGCGCGTCTCCTGAATTTTGGGAGGCTCGTTGAGTATGTGCGCTCCTCGCCGTGATTACAGCATTCCACCAAGTCCTTATAGCTACGAGGTTACTCTCGAGCGCTTGGACATCGTTCTGTCTTTGACTGATCGATATGGTGGGATTGAGTTGCTGAACAAAGCGAAGACACTCGCTCAATCTGACCCTGAATTTCAGGCCAAGATGCGGGATGTGTTGCTTTATGGGAGCACTACGGAGCTGCGTGAGTTGGTGTCGGTATTTGGGGACTACCTCGAACCCCGGCGCCCCACGTTCCCGCCGTATCCGTTTCGCGATGCTGTAAACGCGTTGGATTCGGCCCTTGACGCCGCGCGCAAATGCAACCCCTGCACCACTGATCATGTCGCCTTCGTGCGACTCATGAGAAGCATGCCGGAATTGCAGGAGCCTGTGTTTCCGCAATAACGAATTGGGATGAATAATCCCATGTAACAAAAGGTGTCTTCGGGCACCTTTACTCAACCGTTTCCAGCCCTGGAGGGTGCATTCCCTTCAGGGGGTTGCTCCGTCCGGATGTTGGAGGCATTCAACTAAAGGAAGGTGTAGCAATGGGAAATATGAACCTGCTTAAACAGCTTTCTGCGTACAAAACGTCGCAGTTGCTGGTTAAAAAGGTTACGTGCACCGTGAAAATCGCAACCTACAAGTTCATTGAAATGGCGGGGTTGGCTGTTGCGGGTAGCTTTGCTGCTTTTGCAACGCCAAAAATCTTCGCTGGCCAGATGAACTGGGATGGTCCTGCGGTGTTTTATGGCCTGATGGCGCTGTACTGCGCCATGCTCGCCATCATCGCGCGTATTAATCACGGGCATCAGCTCGGTAAAAAAGAGTTGATAAACGACCTGCTGGCCCTTCGTATGAACCAGACCGGTAAGCCCAGGCCTCGGCGCTTTGCAAAGAAAGTGCCCGTGGTTGACAAAGGCAATAAACCGGAGTAAGCATATAAAGGAGTCACGAGGATGTTTACTGATATGCCAACAGAATTAGCTGTTTCAAGCGCCATTATGGCGGTTATCTTAACCGGCATGCTGATCTACCATGTGTGGGACGATCGGCGTGAGGACAGAGTTTTGCTGGACCGAGCTAAGCGTAACCTCGATGGGGAATTGGACTGAAAGGTACTTTTCCGAATCATCAGGCCCCTCACGGGGCCTTATTTTTAACCTTTTGAAATAATCAGATAGATGAAATACGTTGACGCGCTCAACAGTATTACCAAGGCAATACCGTTCACGATCTTGCTTTGACTAAATCTCTCCCACCAAATGATCGCGGCGTTCTTCCTGCCTGCCTCATGCGCTTTAGCAATGCGCAAAATGAAAAATTCACCCACTCCCGCGCAAATGAATACGGGCACGACATAAGAGACGTAAGATCCAATCAGTGTCGGCCGCTCATACAATCCCGTCATGTTGTCAATTGCCGCTGCCACTAATCCGATGATTGCCGCACCTCCCCAGCTCCCCAGGCAATACCGGAAAATCTTCCCGGCGCCTGTCAATGGAAGCCCCGTCACTCTCAGGGTCACTATCATGCTAAAAAACCCCATCCCCGCAATACCAAACTCTGTTTGAGGAACTTGGGAAAAAACGACCAAGGCGTCAAATGCGATAAAAAGAGCGAACACCCCCAACCTAACTCCAATTAGGAATTTCAATGTCGCTTCCCGCTTTAGTTGCACGCTATCAACTGAATTCGTCATGGATGTCCCTTTTCGCTATTTTGCAATACCATAAACTACAATGTTCCCGTTCTTGCCTTTTGCCCCTGATAAACCGGATGCGACCAGCGTACTTCAAAGGAGTGAGGTTTGATTGATTATTGGCTCCGCTGTGATTTTTTCACGTTAACCATTGCTGTTCCACTTTTCTTCGTAACATTGGTGTTTCTTACCTCTACGGTCGGCGGGGCAATGATTGAGCTCACGCGGAAGACGGTTCCGCGGTGGATGTGTGTTTTCCTGCTGAGCCCGGCCGTCCTGTTTCATGAGGTTTTGCATATTGCGGGCGCACTACCGTTTGGCCTCCATGTTGGGCGTGTCCGGCTAGCGGGAGCGTTCCAGTACGGCCGTCCGGTCGATGTTCAGCTTCTGTATAATTCGCGAAATCTTGTCCACCACATCGGCTTGATGATGTCGTCCTGGGCGCCAGTCATCGTCCCTTCGTTCATCTACTATTTCGCGGTGGCGAATGTCGAGAAAATTGACACGCCGGTAGAGATCGGCCTGGCAGTCTATGCTGCAATTATTCTGGCGAATACGACAGCGCTATCCCGGGCTGATTGGCGCACTTCCGCCACGGGCCTCGTTGTTGTCATGTGTCTTATTGCGATAGGGCTGACCGTGGGATCAGCCTTCGGCGTGTGCGAAACTCCCTGGCGTTATTCTGAAGCCTACATCATGAATGCGGCTGGGTGCTTCTTCATTGGCATGGTGCTTCAGTTGGCAGTACTCGGCGTGTTTGGGCTAATTAACCCAACGATCGGCGCACTACGACGAATCGCCTTCGTTAAAAGCTAGCGCCCAGCTTGCCCAGTGCATCTGCCGCTTAACGGACGATCGCAGCAGTGCCTGTGGCCACCACAAATAGCATGGACTTACCCCCACCTGAAATCTCGCTAAAGTCCAAATCGACGGCGATAACCGCGTTGGCGCCCAGCATCCTTGCCTCTTCGCTAAGCTCGTCCAGCACCTGGTCCTGAGCCGCCCTGAGAATCCCTTGTGTGCTTCGGCTACGTCCGCCTAGCGCGTCTGTAACGCTAGAAAAGATATCCTTAAACATACTGACCCCGCTTACACACTCAGCGGAGATGATGCCCAGCCGCTTCTCTATAACCTGCGGATGGAATCCTGTTTCAGTGGTCATCATTAACCGTGTTGTCTTTTTTCCCATTTCGAAATACTCCAGAGTCAAGGCGAACCTGCGCTGTCTGATTTTAAGATTGATTTGGCCTGGATGTAATTGCAGTATTTACCGCTCTAATGCAATTTCTGGCCAGATCCTTACATGCATAACAAAACGTTCGCCTTTCTAGCCAACCCGCCGATCTGGTTTGGCTTGTTGCCCTTATGGGTATGTGCCACCTCGGCGACCTTCCTCAATGACGCCACCATGAACCCGCAAAGCTATGCCTCGAAGACATTTATCATTCTCTCAATGGCTGCTTTCCTGTATTTCATCTATAGCCTGTCCTCCTTTAGCGCGCGGCGGAAGAGGGCGCGCGAAATGACGACCGATGAGGTGGTGTCAAAGGATCTGGATAAGATTTTTGCGGCTACAGGCCTGCGAGGCTACAAGGTCGACCCGGAAAATCTGCCATTCAACGCGGATATGGATTACGGAGATCACCCTGATGCACGGGAGCTTGACCGCCTCATTAAGTTGTATGCAGCTAAGCATTTTGTTTTTTCGCCTGAAAGGCCCCAATTGATTGGCCATACCATAGCCTACACGACCCGCTCAGATCGCGTGGCCATTCGGCGCAGCTTGATCAAAGTCGTCGAAAATTCACCTAGTAAAAACGAATAGAATGCTGTGCCATGCAAAGCGATGATTGAGATTCGAAGCGCCCGTGGTTAAACACCTCTGAAAATTCCAGCCGATGTATCGTACGATTGACTTCGCGATAGTAGAGGGCGAGGCGGCATGGCGATTATTCTGGGAGTTGACCCGGGTTCGTTGAAAACAGGGTTCGGGGTTATCGATAGTGACGGGATTAGACATAAGTATATTGTCAGCGGCGTTATCCGGCTTCCCGCCGGGCCGCTTCCAAACCGGCTAGGCATCATCTTCGAAAATCTGAGCGCCATTCTGACTGAGTTCTCGCCGGACCAGGCATCTGTTGAAGAGGTTTTTATGGCGAAAAATGCAGGCTCGGCCATCAAGCTGGGGCAGGCCCGAGGGGCCGCAGTTGTTGCCTGTGTTGCCAGCGGTACACCGGTGTCGGAATACACAGCCAGACAGATCAAGAAAGCCGTGGTTGGCACTGGTGGCGCCTCGAAGGAGCAAATACAGGAAATGGTGCGGGTTCTGCTGAAGCTCCCAGCACGCCCTCAAGAGGATGCCGCCGACGCCCTGGCCGCGGCTATTTGCCATGCCAATGCCGGCGGGGTGCTCGCAAAAATGCGTATACCGGGCGTGACTGGACGTATGCTGAACGGGCGGCTCCGCTGACCGCCCCCTGTCTTACTCGGCTGTTTTTCCTTAAGGCCTTGAGCTATGCGCGCTTATAATGGGGCCATAACGGCAGACTCCAATAAGGAAGTTGAACATGACGTATGACTTAACCGCAATTTATCTTTGCCACTCCTATTACAAGGGGCTGCTTACCCGGATACCATCCGCTGGTCATACGAACATGAATCGCACCAACGGGGCTGGAAAATCGACTACGCTACAGCTCATTCCCATCTTTTATGGCAAGAACCCCGAGGAGCTGGTTAATCGCGCAGCCTCCAACGACAGCTTTGTTGATCACTATCTGCCTAACAGCCAGAGCATGCTTGTATTTCAATACATTCGCTCCTCAGGCCCGTGTTGCGCCGTGATGTACCGACTTGGGGACGAGGGGCGGGCGGCCTATCGGTTTGTGGGTGGTGCGGCCGAGGACACATTGTTTACTCCAGAGGCGATCAAAGCCGTATCTGCCGGTCTTAGTGCAAAAGAATTTCTGGCCAGTCTGACGGGGGTGGAAGTATCCAATCAAATCACCACGATCAAAGAGTATCGAGCGATACTCCAGAATGACAAAGCACTTGCCAGCCAAAAGGAAGGGCCTAGCGAAAAGGCTTCTTGTTGACGCCCAGCGATTCAGCGTTTGCCCATCGTTTTCCCATATGCAGCACATGGATGACCTCACTTTTGCGATCCTCAAGCGGGATAAAATGATGAGCCGGCTTAAGTCAGTGGTCATCAGCACCCATATCGCGCCACACACAAAGATCCCTGTGCCCCCGAAAAATGCGGCAAATATGGTTGTTTCGAGCATTAAAGAAATGATTGAGTCTTTCAGCAAAGCAGCAGGCGGAATCCCAGGGGTTGCTGAAGAGGTGAGTTTGGTAAATTTTCTCAACTAAATTATGGTGGAATATGTTAATGAGAGCCGTTTCGTTATTTGTTGTTATGATCGTGATTTCAGCGTGCGCGCAACGAGCGCCCGAATTTCATCTTAGTCTTTCTGAAACGGAGATTGAGAAACTACTATATCTAGCGCCAATAGAGCTAAAGAGGGCGCCATTTTTTACTGTAGGCTGCTATGAAAATATAACAGGAATGAAGAGCTACTACGTCACTTCTTCTGGAACCAGTATTAAGTCTAAGACCGCGAACTGGTCTTGCGTCCATTTTAGTGATTGCCCAGATTTAACTATTGACGTGGCTGACGGATTGGCTTTTGTTAGGGATATAGATGCGAAAGTTACAGAATTTTCGAAAACACAGGTAAGTATCTGTGCGCAAATGGCTCTTGGGGCTGCTACAGATAAATCACGAACAACTCCAGGTTTTGCGGAACAAGATCAAGAAAGTATTAATGAGAAATCCTGGGCCGCGGAGTAAGGTGGGATTTCGGCGAAACTTGTCCTCAGGAATAGCTGCCAGATGATATGGCGTATTGAAATATGAGTACTAGCTGGAATTTATCTGGAAATGGAGTTTTTAGATAGAAGGGTTCAGTGAATGCCTAAAACGACATGCCCTGTATGCAACGGAACCGGCATAGACCCAAAATATGGGTATGATCCATTGATTATGGAGGTGTGTCCCACGTGCTATGGGCGTGGAGTAATAAAGCTAACTCCAGCTCAAAGTCGGGTTTTTGCTGAGGCAAAGAAAATAAATGGCTGGTTTATTTCATCAGATATTGATAGCCAAGAACGAACAATCCACGCTCTAGTTGCATTTGGCCTGTTAGAGACCCACTGGCCTAGCGGCGGACCAATGGAATACAGGGCGGCCTGCCAGGTAGAGGAATATTCTTAAAATATGAAATCAACCAACAAAGAACTCATTGAATTTCTGCGCATATCCAGTAATGCGGGTATTCGCTCCTTGGAGCAACTTGCCGTATTTCTCGAGATAGCGAACGAGGGGGAGGTCAGTTTGATTGATCTCGCCGGCACCGATGAGACTACTGACCCAGTTGCCAAGAAGTACGATGGAGTAGTCTCGCGACTTTCAAAAAAGGGCACCACCCGAATCGGCGGCGTACCGCAACCTGGTCTTGGCCTGCTGGATGAGCTGCCTGGCCGATTTAAATCGCCTCTCTCGACTAAATGGCTGCGCGGTATCAGGCTTAGCGCTAAAGGAAAGCGACTTGCCAAGAAGTTAGGCATACAGTACAAGTCCGCAGGAAGATAGAAGTACGTAGGCAAGATAAATTAATACTATTTTCTACGATCATGATGTGGAATGATTTTAAGTAACTGAGCTAAGCAGGCAGTCGGTGGTTGGCGACGCTACGAGCGCTGTAAATACGAAGCCCGCAAAGATTGCAGCTCCGGAGATGCCGACGGCGAAATCGCCGACGATGAAATGGTCTGCCTGGACTATCTCAAGGCGCTTTGCTAGTTGGTGTGCGCGGGGGTGGGGTAGGGGTGACCACCCCCGGCTGCGGCTAGAATTCAACCTGGTCACAGGAAGTCAAAACAACAAAAGGGGAAGGTATGAGTCTGTCGTTATTCAGTGCGTCGACACTGGGTCCAATTTTAATCGGGGTGGTAATCACCCTAATTGTCGCGATGTTTATTTATGCGTGCAAGGAGAGCAGCCGGCGTCGCGCGGTATGGCTCAAACTGCCGACCGTAGAGAAATATCGGCGTATCCCGGGATCAGCTGCAGGGAAGGGCTTGTGCTGTATTCATTGTCGCGGTACGAGTTTTAAAAATCTTGGCTTTAGGTCTGCTTCAGATCCTGATCGATACTTCGTCTGTAATCAATGCGGCGAGACCCTCTACCGCCATACCTCAGCCCTTTAATTGTGGTGGCAGCTTTCCATGATCGACATTAATTCGCGGCCCGCGAAGCCAGGCGTAGTGACCAGTCTCTTCCTGGTATCAGAGGTAGATGATTTTCGGGAGTCACCGCTAGAGCGGCGTCTACGGCAGTCGCTCAGGGAGATCCCCGTTGAGGCGCACCCTCGGCCTCGGCAATAGTCCAACACGCTATTAGCCTTGCCATCCAGTCGATGCAGGACTGCCTCACTGAGGCTGTATCCACCCTCTCTTCACGACATTTTTTTGGTTAGCCACCTGGTCGTATCGACCTCGGGGCTGAGTCGCGCGCCTTTGAGCCATCGCCTGGGTCGCCCTCCAATATGGAGCGCAACCATATCGATTATGCGCGTTACTCGCCCAGGCGCGCTGCTGCCTGCATCTTCGTGCTGCCCCGCCCAGCGAAGGCGCCACGGGGAGTTTCCGCCACATAGACGCGGTTTCCGCCCAGCACAATTCCAATTCGAATGCCGTTCCGGCGCGCCTGCCACCGACCTTCAGCAATTTTTTCCAGCGTGATGCCTGTGTTCTTCATGCCTTGCCTCCATCGTCATGAGCCTGCTCGCAAAAGCTTAGTATATATGATGTTATTATGCTACTATATACACATAGCAACACAAGCCTTCACCTTCCAAACTGGAGCGCAAATTGACTACGCTAACCCTAAAACAGCTCGCCGCCCTGCAGGGTGACACCGTTGTGCTTGTGCCCAACGACAACGCCGCCCGCCAGCTGCGCGACAAACTGTCGCAAGAGCGGGGCTCCCATGAGCAAGCCCTGCTTGAAACCATTGCGATCATGCCTGTAGAGCAATGGATGGCAGAGCTTTGGGATAGCATGTTTCCTGATAAGCAAGTGCTGCGGCCGATCCAGGTACAGGCGCTGGCGACCTCGGTGATTGATGCGAGCGGCCTCCTGCCGCCCACCTGCCTCAGCCCGGCTTCCATCACCCGGCAGTTTGTTAAGGCCTTCAACCTGCACGCCGAGTACGCCCTTCCAGACGACCGTGAAGCCTATCTCTTCACGCCGGAGTACGAGGCGTTCAGTGAATGGCGAGACGCGCTACAGGAAGCGCTTGATCAACACGCGGCACTCACCAGCAGCCAACTTCCCGCTGAACTGAGTCAGCGGCTTGCGTCCGGCGAATTGAGCCTCCCTCAGAGCCTGGTGGTTAGCGACCAGCTGTCATTTGCGCCCTCGATCACGACCTTTCTCGAAATGGCGGCAGAACGTGGCCTTGCCCAGTACACCCTGGTGGCCAACCAAGATGCCGCCACCCCGAGCGTGGTGCCGTGCTCACTGCGCCATGACGAGTGCGAGGCTATTGCTGCCTGGGCGGTGGAATCCCTCGCGAGCAACCCGCAGGCCAATGCCATCGTTGTCGCGGTACCAGATATGCAGGCCTACCACGCCCCCCTTGAGAATGCGCTGGCAAGGGCATTGCACCCCGCCGCGCTGTGTCCTGCCGGTGACCTCCCGGCAACACCGCCTTGGAAGTTTGTTGGCGCAGACACCTTGATGACCCAGCCATCTATTCGGGCCGCCTGGGACATCATTTCGCTCACCAACCATTCACTTCCCACCGAACACCTCAGCCGGGTGCTGCGCAGCCGGTTTGTCGAGGGATGGCCAGCATCGCGTCACCCCCGGGCCGCGCTTGATGTTCACTGGCGCGACTGGCTTGGCCCTCAGGCCTCCCTTACCCGCGCCCTGAACAATCTCAACCGAGGTATCGAGGACCCGGTCGAGCACCTTGGTTTTATGCTGCGCCTGCAAGAAACCCTGGCGACCCAGCCGGGCAATCAGCTGCCGTCTTCCTGGGTGCGCTTTTTCGACCAGATGCTTCTCAGCGCCGGATGGCCGAACACCTCGCCAGAGGACGCCAGCGTGGTGCTGGTGCAATGCCTGAGAGGTCTCAGTCAGTCACTGGACGTATTTCGCGCGATGGACCCCCAGCTGGGCGAGGTCAGCCATTCCGAGGCCCTGTCTTGGTTGCAGCACATTCTGTCGACGAAGCGCTTCGCCATTTCAGTGGAGTGGCAAACGCCGGTGCGGATCATGACCTACGCTGATGCCGTGGGAATGACCTGTGATGCCCTTTGGATTGCCGGTCTGGACGATTCAACCTTCCCCGCCCGGTGCGAGCCAAACCCCTTTCTCCCGCTCGTCCTCCAGCAGGCGGCCGCGATCCCGGATGCCGACCCTACCGCCGCACTGGCGCGCGATAGCGCGATTCTGGAAAGCCTTCTCACCTCGACACCAAACGTCGTTGTGAGCTACGCCAAGCAGGATGAACTCGGCGCGCCAGCGCACATTAGCGCCCTGGTTGCGGGGGCGGAGGAGGGGGCTGCCCCCGTGTTCCAGCCGGCGATCTCCTTCAAGGCTACCCTGCAGCAACACGATCAAGACCGCGTGGCGGCCGTTCCCACCGGAGAGCTTCATCAGCTCACTGGCGGTACCAGTTTGTTCAAGGAATATGCGGCCAGTCCCCTTTTCGCGTTCCTGAAATACCGCCTGGGGCTCAACGAGTTCCCGGTCATCAAAGAAGGCCTGGACCAGCGCGTGCAGGGCAATCTGCTCCATGCGGTGATGCAAGCGTTTTGGTCTGAAACCAAATCAAAGGACATGCTCGACCGCATGACCGATCTACAAGTCCAGGAACTGGTTGAACGCTGCATCGAATCCGTCTTTTCCAGCACGAAATACCCGTGGGGGCGCTACGGCAAAGCCGTCGTCGCACTCGAAAAACGCCGTATCGCCACCGTCGTTGCGGCCTGGATTTCCAATGTGGAGCGCAATCGCGCCGAGCCATTCGTCGTGATTGATGTTGAGCGGCAGCGCAAAACGACCTTCATGGGCATCCCGATCAGTATTGCCATTGACCGGGTAGACAACGTCGGCGGTAAAGCGCTGTTGATTGACTACAAATCAGGGAACATCGAGCCGAAAAAACTCAACTCGACCGAGCTTGAAGAGCCGCAGCTGCCCATCTATGCCATCGCGGAATCCGAACACGGGGTAGAGGTGCAAGGCATCCTGTTGGCCAGCTTGAAATCCGCCGATGCGATGAAGACACACATGCGCGGGTCCACCAAAGATCCAGTGCTTCAAACGGTCTCCGCTCGGGGAAACACCGTTGACTCACCAGAAAAGTGGGCGGCCGAACTGATGGCGTGGCGCTCGACCCTTGAGGGATACGCAAACGGCATTCTCGCTGGGAATATCCAGCACAAGACAACGACCGACCATAGCCGGGGATTCAGCGCCTACCTTCTCCCACTGCTGCGCGGTCAAACCGAATCGGATATTGAGGGATGATGAACATGCATACACTGCCAACCGATCAAGCCCACCGGGATATTGCCATCGACCCTCGTCAGTCGGTGTTGGTGCGGGCGCCAGCGGGTTCTGGTAAAACCGGCGTCTTGTTGCTCCGCTACCTCAATTGCCTGCTCACCGTAGAGAACCCTGAGCAAATCGTCGCCATTACCTTCACCAACAAGGCCGCTGGCGAAATTAAAGAGCGGGTCGTTGATGCACTCCAGGCAGGCGAGAACCTTGCGCCAGAAACCCCGTTTGACGCGGCGATTTCCGGCGCCGTTGTGAAAGTGTTGGCCCGGGACGCTGAGCGGGGGTGGCAACTCTCTCGCAATCCGAACCGCTTGCGTATTTCCACTTTCGACAGTTTCTGCGCCAGCATTGCCAAGCGGTTGCCGCTCATGTCCGGCATGGGCGCGGCGCGGCCAATTACAGATAACCTGGCCCTGTATCGCGAGGCCATCATCGATCTCTTTCAGGAAATCGACAATCCCAATTGCCCAGCTGACCTGAAAGCGGCACTGGAGCGCTTGCTCGCTTACGGTAGCAACCGCATCGAAACCCTGATTCCCTTGCTGTCTGCTTTGATGGGGAAGCGCGATCAATGGGTGAGTGATGTCATGGGCGCTGACATCGAAGCAATGAATGACGCACTGGCCTTGATGGTAGAGGATCAGTTCGCCGCGATTGAGCCCGTGTTGCACGAATGTAATATTGCCGAGGCCATCGCTGCCTTTGTCGAGTCGTCATCTTCTACCCAAGAGCATGCCTGGGCTGCGGAGTTTGACCTGTCACGCCCAATCTCCACATCGGATCTGCCACTGCTCTCCACTCTGGCACAGCACCTGATCAATGGTGATGGGAATCTCTACTCTCCGCGAAGCGTAAGGTACGCGCTGTTTCAACCCAAACAGCCCGCCACCGAGGCGATGAAAGCGTGGCTGCAAAGCCGGGTAGACAATGGTCAGGTGGAGCTGATCTCCAATGCATTCTCGACCCTGTCCGTGTTACCTGCTCCCCATCTTCCCGCCTACAGTGAGGCGTTGGTTGAAGATTTCTTCTGTGCGCTGCGCTACCTGCTGGCGTATCAGCGGCTCGTGTTTGACCGCCGGGGCGGCGTGGATTTCACCGAGATTGCCCAACGCGCCATTTACGCGCTTTCACAGCAAGACCAGATTTCCGACGCGGTTCTTCAGGAAGATCGTATTGCCCACATTCTCGTGGACGAAATGCAGGATACCTCCGTCAGCCAGATCAATCTGTTGCGCAACCTCTGTCAGGACTGGGAACCCGATGACGGCCGTAGCGTCTTTTTCTGCGGCGACGTTCAGCAGTCGATTTATGCTTTCCGGGGCAGCCTGGTGAGTCTCTTCGATCAGCTGACCGACCAAGGCCGCTTTGCCAACCGTCCTTTGCGCCAGCTGCAGCTCACTGCCAATTTCCGGTCGTCCCCTTTCCTGGTTAACTGGGTCAACGACAGCTTTGCGACCCTATTCACCAGCAAAGGCAAGTCCTACACCCCGGCAGTCCCCCAGCGGACCACCGAGGGTGGCGTGGTCGTTCATCCCTATGTCCAAGGGGAGGGCGTAAAGGCCCGGCGCCAAGTGGCAGAGCTGGAGGCCTGCTCGATTGTCGAGGAAATTCAGCGAGTCCAGGCGAGTGACCAGCAGACTGGCCGTGTATCACGCATCGCCATCCTGGCCCGGTACCGGACCCATCTCGCCAAAATTATTGACGCGCTGAAGCAGGCCAACATTCCCTTTTCTGGTCAAGACATCGATACGCTTGAGCAGACCGCACCCGTGCTGGATCTCACGGCGCTGCTTCGCGCACTCTGGCACGAAGCCGACAATGTGGCGTGGGCCAGACTACTCCGTGCCCCCTTCGTCGGGCTGCGCTGGGAAGATCTGCGGTTGCTTCGCCTGCAAGGCGGGACGCTGAGGGAGGCGGTGTTTGGCTCACTCCCCGACAACCTGTCGGATGAAGGCCGTGATAGCCTGCGACAGCTCGTGGACACCCTCTCCTGGGTGGAGGGCGAGGCCCAGGCTGCCGACATTCGGTGGCTGCTGCGCACCACCTGGCACAAGCTGGGCGGGCCTGCGTGCGTGAATAGCGAAGAGCATCGGGACATCCTGCGTGTGTTTGCCGTCCTTGATGAACACGCGCCAGCGGGGGTCATTGAGGATATTGCCGCGTTGGAGCGGGCTCTTTCAAAGTTGTATGCCACCCCGCCGGCGACAGACATCGAGTTGATGACCATTCACAAGTCAAAGGGGCTTGAGTTTGATGTTGTCTTCCTGCCCGGTCTCGGCGGCCAGGCCACTAAAGATGACAGCCCTCTGCTTGTATGGCAGCACCTGAATGATCATCTGTTGATTGCACCGAAGCCGCAAACTGCCGATCCTGAGGCCGAGCGATACTACCAATACCTTGATAAGCTCCGGCGTGAGGCGCTGCGTGATGAATATGACCGTCAGCTATACGTGGCGCTTACCCGCGCGAAGCGGGTGATGCACCTCTATGGAATGGCGACGATGTCGAAAAAGGGCGACCTGAAGGCTGACAGCACCTCATTCCTGGGCCGCCTCTGGCCAATCATCGGCGCGGAGTTTGAAGCGGCACCGGCTCTGGAAGAGTCCGATAACACGGGTAATTGGGTTGAGATTAATGGCGCTCGCCTGACCAACCTCCAGATTGGAGTGCGACAAGACTACCGGCCTGAAATGCTGAAGATTTCGCCCCTGCAAAATCTTCAGCGGCTGTCCGAGAATTCCGTTATCGAAGACAACATCGAGCAAAGGGCGGTGGGTATTGTTTTCCATGAAATCATGGAGCGGATGGGTAAGGCGGGGGTGGAGGCCGTCCCCACACAAGAACAGGAGGGGCTGGTTGCTCGCGTTCGCGCAAGGCTTCGCCACCACTGTCACCCGGAGCCTGGACTGAACGCCAGTGTTGACCGCGTCATCGACTTGGTTAGAAGCACCCTCGAGTGCGAACATGGTCGCTGGATTCTAGGCAGCTACCAATGGTCAGCTAGCGAGCAGACGCTACGCCGTCTTATTGGTGGTGATTGGGAAACTCTGGTCCTCGACCGGGCTTTCATCGAATCATCGCCTGCTGGTGATACCTGCTGGATTATTGATTACAAGAGCGCCCATGCAACCGGACCCATAGATCAGTTCCTTAAGAGCCAAGAGGAGCGTTATGCGCCGAAAATGCAGGCGTACAGAACGGCGCTTAAGGCCACCGGGGTGAACTGCCCAATAAACACAGCGCTATACTTTCCCGCGCACAAAAAACTATTAATTACGGGTAGAAGTGCATAATCAAAGCTAAAATCAGGGGCGTGACCGCTCTCTGATTTTAACTCCAGCGGGAGGGGAATAAGTATGGGTATAGTCTTTATGGTCTGTTTTTTTAGGAGGAATAGTTCTCCCATTTTTATCTGGGATTTGGTCTAAGGAGCGGAAAACCGCATCATCCTTTATCGCGTTCACGGCAGGAATTTTTTGTTCTCTCGTAGCGATCAGTATTACTGTTCAAGTTGTCACTAACGTCAAAGATGCGGAAGATGTTGGTGGTCTTGAAAGGACGAACACACAGTCACTTGATGCGGAGGAAGAATCTTGATGAATGACAACCCGGTCACTGAAATGCCGACCAAGAGCCGAAGTTACCTTCCATTGATACTGCTGGTTGTCGTGCTCTTCCTTACGCCAACGCTATTGCGCTTCATATCGGCCTTTAATTGGCAGGCTGAAAACGCAACAGTGACGCTGAGAAATTGCAAAGCAAACTGCGAGCTAACGGGTATCATCAAGAGGTCGCCCTGGAAACGCGCCTATTCCATCACGGATGATTCCGGCGCTACGACCTATATCAGCGATGAAAGCGTGCTGATGATCTCCTATCCCATCCCGTAAGCCATTTTGAATCCGACGGGCGGACAAGGAAGCCCAATCCAAAACTAAAGCGTATTTCCCGCGCAGAATGATCACGATGTTCCTTATCCTTGGTTGGGCGTGAGGTGGCCCCAATCAGCTGGACAGCCTGACAGTGTCCCTCAGCTATGATCCGGTTGTTTCCCTGGCTCAGGTTGCCAAGGCTACGGGTTGCCCGTAGCACACCTCATCGGGTGTCTGGCAATCAAGGTTTTGATGGTACCGGGTTTGATTGTAATGCCGGAAGTGCCGGTTGAGCTCCTGCTTCAGGTGTTGTCGATCCTCGAATGCGGTCAGGTAGACGCACTCATGTTTGACGCTGCGCCAGAGCCGCTCCATGAAGATGTTGTTATGGTAGCACACTTTGCCGTGCATGCTGATCCGGGTGCCGTGGTCTTTGAGAAAGCTTGTTAACGCCTCGCTGGTGAACTGGACGCCCTATCTGTGTTGAAGATCTCCGGCGTTCCATGGCGCTGTAGGACATCCTCCATGCGTCGATGAAGAACTCTGTGTCCATGGTGTTGGATACCCGACAGGACAGCACCTTGCGACTGGACCAGTCGATGATCGCGACCAAATACATCAAATACATGAAGCCCCGAGCCAGCGGCACGTAGCTGATATCAGCTGCCCACACCTGTCTGGGGCGGTCGATTTTCAGCCCTTTGAGAAGGCATGGGTAGATATTGTGCCCATCACCCGGTACACTGGTGCCGGGTACCGGATACGCCGCCTGAATGCCCATAGTGCGCATCAGCCGCTGAACCCGTTTGGGGTTTATCCGGCGGCCCTTACGCTGCAGATGGATACGCATTTTGCGAGAGCCGTAGTACAGCGTTTCCAAGTGCTGCTGGTCAATCAGATCCAGATACTCCTGACATTGTTCACGAGGGACGTAGTACACCTGCGAACGGCTCAGTTTGAGCAGCCCAGCACTAGATTTCTCGATGGTCGATCGATTGATCGCCACCTGATAAGTGGTCGCGCCCCACTATAAAAAAAGTGCAGCTCTTTCGAGCAAACAACCAAAACCTAGTGGGTGAAACCAATCCCGCTAGGGATTAGTTTCATGCAGCCTCCACTAGATTCTTAAATTCCCCTTGGAGATTCGCATGAGCAAAACTGAATTTTTATCACAAACCCAGTCACCTAAATATATCAACCCTTGGTCTAGTGGCCCAGGGTATATATACCTCGGTGCCGTGACAGTAAGTACCAACGTCTTCGGTGGAAAGCCTATTCAGACCCGGTACGAGCTATACGCAATAGAGAATCAAAATCATTTAGAAGACACTGCTTTTGGTGCGCGTTATGGCGATGAAGGACAGGAGTACTATTCAGGCTCCTCAAACCTTTGGGTTGATATTAAATCGTCTACACCCATTAATCATGCAGTAAAAGCCTACCTTTCCTACAAGCTTACCGGCTCGGCTTCAAATTATCTTGATTCGCTGCGCTAGTCTTTCGGTCGGAAGGTTAACTATAAAGCCACCACGGTGGCTTTTATCGAAATTACCACTATTTAAACTGAAGTTATGAGCTTCCATAAGCCCTGTATTTTCAGCAACTGCTGGAAATACAGGTAGTATCTCGCATATAAAAAGTTGGTAACTAACGCTCTAAGTCGTTGATTTTACTGGCATGGGAGCTGTAATTCGGGCTTGAAAGTTACCAACTTTATTTTTTAGCCGCGTTCCTTATCGGCCATAGAATGCGGCTTGGCGGCTGATTTAGTTACCAACTTTATTGTCGGACCACA
>Ga0208203_1000054_pt1 | contig 57707 bp, 40 predicted proteins | sample DeeseametaMP2914_FD_184167 | JGI IMG/M metagenome (GOLD analysis project Ga0208203, IMG submission 184167) | Marine microbial communities from the Deep Atlantic Ocean - MP2914 (SPAdes) | ecosystem: Environmental > Aquatic > Marine > Oceanic | place: West of Santa Cruz de la Palma, Atlantic Ocean...
AGGGCTTAATCTTATCTATTGCATCAACGCTCGCTTGTTACACTCAGGCTGCGGATAAATCCCTCTGGTCCTGGGGCGTTGCGGTGGTGGGATCTGAGGACGTCTACCGCGACTTTGAAAGCCGGGTTATACCAGTCCCACTGGTTATTTATCGTGGTGACCGGCTTAATCTCTATGGTCCTTACGCAACCTACGATGTTTACCGGCCGGGTAATCTGACTGCGTCACTGATACTCAGCCCGGTGTTCGCGGGCTACCGTGAATCAGACAGCCTTATCTTTGAGGGCATGGATGATCGCGGCTACTCAATGGCAGGAGGCGTAGGGCTTGCTTATCGCCCGGGGCGTTGGCGCCTGAGTGTGAATGCAATCCACGATATTCTGAACGTGTACTCTGGCTATGAGGCTGCTGCGAGGGTTTCCTATGTTATTCCCTTGGGTTCAGTCTTTGTAGAGCCGGGTATCGGCGCGGAATATCAGAGCACAGATTACGTGGATTACTACTACGGCGTGACCGACGACGAAGCACGTCCATGGCGCCCGGAGTACACACCGTCAGGTACTATCAATCCGGAAGTCAGCCTGGCTTTCTTCACCCGCAGTCTTGCTGGAGGAATGACCCGGCTTCAGCTTACTCACACGACGTATGGTGAGGAGATATCGGACAGCCCCCTGACTGACGCGGAGCAGTCGTTTGGAATAAATTTGTCGTTCGGGCGTATGTTCTAACGAGTTATATTGTAACAAAAGTCGATTTTTCAGGAGTTTTGTGCAAGAAACAGATTGTTTCAGACATGTGCGCGGATACTCTGTACGCTTAGACTGTCTATTGAAATCTGATGAATCCAAAGACTCTTGAAGGAGCACTGATGAAAACCGTAGGTTACGCAGCACATAACTCTGACGCCGAAATGGTGCCATACCACTTTGAACGTCGCGCACTCCGTGCAAATGATGTCGCTATTGAGATTTTGTTCAGTGGCATCTGTCACTCAGACCTGCATACCGTAAATGGTGACTGGGGGCCTCAGCCTTACCCGCTGGTGCCGGGCCATGAGATTGTTGGTCGTGTGATCGAAGTGGGGGCCGATGTTAAGAACTACAAAGTCGGCGATAACGTCGGCGTAGGCTGTATGGTTGATAGCTGTCAGGAATGCGATCAGTGTCACGGTCATGAAGAACAGTACTGCCGCGTAGGTATGACTCCTACCTATGGGGCGCCTGATCGTATTGACGGCACCATTACTCAGGGTGGTTACTCTAAACACATCGTGGTGCGTGAAGAATTTGTGCTCAGTATTCCAGACACTCTTGATATGTCGAAGGCTGCACCCATTCTCTGTGCAGGTATTACCACGTTCTCACCACTACGCACCTGGGGCGTCAAAGAGGGTAGTCGTGTTGGTGTCGTAGGCTTAGGTGGTCTTGGGCATATGGCGGTTAAGCTGGCGGTTGCTATGGGGGCAGAAGTAACCGTGCTGAGTCGCTCAAATAAAAAAGAAGCCGATGCTAAAGAACTAGGCGCGACGGGTATTCTTGCATCCACTGACAAAGATGCGATGAAAAAAGCGGCGGCTTCTTTCGATCTGATTATTGATACCGTGCCAGTGAAACACGATGTTTCCGTTTACTCGCCATTACTCGATATCGACGGCACTATTGTTCTCGTTGGTCAGGTCGGGCCTATGGAAGAGTTTATGACAGTACCTCTGGTGATGGGGCGTCGTCGCGTTGCAGGCTCCCTGATTGGTGGCATTAAAGAAACTCAAGAAGTACTCGACTTCTGCGGTAAGCATAATATTCACCCTGAATGTAAGATCATTCGCCCGGATGAAGTGAACGACGCTTTTGACGTTATGGCGAAGGGGGATATATCTCATCGCTACGTTATGGACATGTCGTCACTCGCTGTAGAAGGCTGATTTTCAGGCTTCGCCGTGAGAATAAAACACCCCGCTTGACGGGGTGTTTTTTTCGGCTGTGATACCTTAAGTGAGTATGTGAAAGGGAGGTAATGTGATGAAAGAATCAAATGAAGAATATTGGGGAATGCCCGTCAGCACCTACTGCACAATGATTCACCTGAGTCAGCTGAGCAGTATTCTGATACCTGGCCTCGGGCTAATTCTGCCTATTGTTATGTGGCTGATGAATAAGGACAAAAATGACCAGATCGACCGGCATGGCAAGGTTACTGCCAACTGGTTGTTGAGCCTGGTTATATACTCTGTTGTTTGTTTTATTCTCTGGATCTTTGTCGTCGGTGCATTGGCGTTTTTTGTACTCGGAATTCTGAATCTGGTATTTGCTATCATTGCTGCAGTTAAAGCCAATAATGGAGAACTTTGGGTATATCCAATGAGTATTACTTTCTTTAAACCCTAAAACGAATTAGCCCTGTAGGCCGAAGCATCAATTATGGTTCGTCGCTCTGTGTTTCCTGCTCATAGCCTCAATAGCCTGGAGACTTTGATATTCATAACCAAAGAAAGTGCTTTACTTAACTTTGAGCTACTACTTTGACCCCGACAGTAGGTTAAATTCTTCAAATCCAGAGAAGACTGGTCTATGTGTCATGTTTTTTGAGTGTTCGAAATAGTTTGACTTTGGTTCAGAAGAGGCAGACTATGGGTACAGCTTGAAAGGAAGTCCAATTTCGTTACCAACGTTGCGTCGCATTCTTAGTATTACTTCGTCCTGTAGTTTCAGAATTTCTCTTTATATTTCCCGCTCCTCGTGCCCGTTTCGGTATTTCACTGAGAGAGGGCGCATAAAAACTCTTATATTTCAGGATATTTATTATGTCTAATACTACTACTGGTATTGTAAAATGGTTTAACGAAGCTAAAGGTTTTGGCTTTATTGAGCAGAAATCAGGTCCAGATGTCTTCGCTCACTTCAGTGCTATTGCAAGCGCTGGATTCAAGACATTGGCTGAAGGCCAGTCTGTTCAATTTACTGTGACTCAGGGCGCTAAAGGCCCTCAGGCAGAGAACATCGTAGCGATCTGATCGTTCTGCGTTGATAAAAGAAGGCAAGCGTTTCGCTTGCCTTTTTTGTGTCTGTTATTCATAAAAAAGCCCCAGGCCTTGCGGCATGGGGCGAGTCCTAAAGTTCGCTTTTCAGCTTTGGACCAACAGCTTACTTGGGAATCCGGCTTGCGCCGGTGTGCTTACGCCACGGCTTCACCGTGGGCCAGAACCTGGTTGCGCGCAGCGAACGCTGCGACTTCGCCAACAATTATCAGAGCCGGACCTGCGCCTGAATATCGATCAGCTAAAAAAGGCAGATCCATTAAGACACCCGTATGTACTTCCTGATTTGGTAATGTGCCATTGGCAATCAGGGCGACGGGGGTGGCGTCTGCCAGCCCCTCGCTAAGAAGGCTGGCAGTGATCATCCCGGCCTGCTTTACACCCATATAAAATACCCGGGTGGGGCTCTGGCTTTTCTGGTACTCACCGAACTGACTGTGGCCGCTGTCGAGCATAAGAGCGTTGCCATATTGACGATGAGTCAGTGGTATTTTTGCTGCGGCTGCACAGCCACCTGCTGCGGTAATCCCCGGAACAATATCGACCTCAATACCATGCTTCTGCAGATATTCCAGCTCTTCTCCTCCGCGACCAAAAATAAACGGGTCTCCGCCTTTCAGGCGCACCACACGGGCGTACTTGCGCGCGCTGGTTAGCAGTAGTTTCTGAATATCTACCTGAGTCATTTTGTGTGCACCACAACGTTTCCCGACATGAATGCGGGTACACTTCTGCGGCAACATATCGAGTATCTCATCGGAAATAAGGCTGTCGTATAAAACGATATCAGCCTGACTGATGACTCTCATTGCTTTGATCGTCAGTAATTCAGGGTCACCAGGACCGCCGCCGACGAGCCATACTTTACCGGGTTGTTTCTGTGTATTTTTCATTGTCTTACTCCACAGCCTCTGCGGGCTGGTATTTCGCAATAAGAGATTTCAGCTCTGGGATACAGGAGCCGCAGTTAGTACCGCATTTCAGTTCGGCACCTAACTCATCAGCACCGGTGCAGCCGCCCGCTATCGCTTTTTGAATGGTGTTTTCACCCACCTGGAAACAAGAGCACACGATGGCGCCTTTATCTTCTACTTTGCCAAGCGGGCGTCCGGCCAGAATGGCCCGGCGGTCGTGGATGGAAAGCTCTTCCTGTCCAAAAATATCGATTAGCCACTGTCGGCCACTGAAGTCGTAGTCTTTGTGAATAAATAAAACCGCCTTGAGTTGGTCTCTTTCAATCAGGCACAGGCGATAGTGCAGGTTGGTCGGGTCGCTGAACATGACCCAATGATCGGATTCAAATTGGTTCCTGACCGAACGGATAAATTCGACCGGATCGTTCTGCCCACTGATTTCATACATGTGACCCGTGTCAGTGACGTTATAGACCCAGTAGTCTGTATCGAGGTGACCAAGGTCTTTGCTGGTCAGGAGAAATCCTTCCCACTCGGTTGAAAATACCGCTGCGTTAACATCCGTCATTTTCAGAGCGGGTTGTCCGGATACCGGGTCATTATCTTTGTTGATCAGTGCTCCCATCCGGGCCTTACTGGCATAGCGATTTGTCCAGTGCATGGGTACAAAAATCTCTCCCTTGCGCTGAGCGAGATCGCTGCGAACCTGAGCGCGTACGATAATCTCGCCACGCTCGCTCCATAATCTGACCAGTTTTTTATCTCTTACTCCTAAGCGCATCGCATCTTCAGGATGAAAATCCGCGTAAGGTTCTGCGATGTGTCGGGCAAGTACAGGCGCTTTTGCGGTTCTGGTCATTGTATGCCAGTGATCCCTTACCCGACCTGTATTCATAGTCAGTCCGGTCGCCGATGACGTTGGTGATTTCGCAACGACAGGAATGAATTTCGCTTTGCCCGATCTGGTATAGAAATATCCATCGTCATAAAAACGCGGACGACCGGCAGGGAAGGCGTCGTTGACTGGCCATTGCATAGGAGCCAGTGCATCGTATTGTTCACGGCTCATGTTGGTCAGGCCACTGAGGTCAAAGTCGCGTGTGCCATTATTTTCAAACGCTGACAGGCGTGCGTGTTCGTCAAAAATTTCAGCCGGATGTTCATAAGGGAATGCTTCTTCGTATCCCAGGCGGCGGGCGACTTGAGTAATTATCCACCAATCCGGGCGCGCTTCACCCGGAGGGGGCAAGAAGCCTCGTTGACGAGATATACGGCGCTCGGAATTTGTGACAGTACCGTTTTTCTCTCCCCAGCTCGCTGCGGGCAAGAGCACATGAGCAGCGGCGGTGGTATCAGTATTAGCCATGCAATCAGATACCACGACAAGTTCGCAGTGCTTCATGGCTTCTTTAACATCGTCAGCATCTGGCATGCTGACCAGTGGGTTCGTGGACATAATCCAGAGGAATTTAATCTTTCCATTTTTTACTTCGTTGAACAGATCGACTGCCTTCAGTCCCGGTTTTTCTGCAATGTGTGGTGATTGCCAGAAGCGCCGCACACGATCCCGGTCGGCCGGCGAGAAATCCATATGGGCGGCCAGCTGATTTGCCAGCCCACCAACTTCTCGCCCGCCCATCGCATTGGGTTGCCCCGTAATTGAAAACGGACAGGCACCAGGCTTGCCTATCCGACCGGTTGCAAGATGCAGGTTGATAATACTGTTTGCTTTGTCAGTGCCATCAATACTCTGATTAACGCCCTGAGAGTAAAAGGTCACTGTCTTTGGTGTGTCGCGGAACCAGGCGAAGAAGGTTTCGAGGTCCTGCTGATTTACGTCGGTAATAGCCGCGAGGTCGCTAAAGTCCTGCGCCGCCTTCGATGCCGCCACAAGTGCCTCGCCAATGTTTTCTGAACACTGTTCAATAAAGTGTGTGTCCAAAGCATTTTGCTGGTGAAGGTAGGTCAGCAGAGCATTAAATAGAGTGGTGTCACTGCCTGGCTTTATCGGAAGGTGTAAGTCTGCAATATCGCAGGTCGCTGTTTTTCGTGGATCGACCACAACAACCTTCATACCCGGGCGGGCTTTCTTCGCCGCAGCCATCCGCTGGAACAGGATCGGATGAGCCCAGGCAGCATTACTGCCAGTGATGACCAGAAGGTCTGCCTGCTCGAGATCTTCGTAACACCCCGGAACGGTATCACTGCCGATAGAGCGTTTATAAGAGGCTACGGCCGACGCCATACACAGACGCGAATTGGTATCCATATTCGCACTGCCTATAAAGCCCTTCATCAACTTGTTGGCGACGTAATAATCTTCTGTGAGAAGCTGGCCTGACCCGTAGAACGCAACCGCTTCCGGACCATGGGTAGAGACTACCTGGCGGATCTTATCGGCGACCAGGTTCAGTGCGGTATCCCAATCAGCTGCCTGGCCATTCATTGTCGGGTGTAGCAAACGGTCGGTTTGATCCAGAGTATCGTGCAGCGCAGATCCCTTAACGCACAGACGCCCGAAATTTGCTGGGTGCGACTTCATTCCAGCGACAGGCGCAATATCCTTCTCGTCGACAGAAATATCCACACCACATCCTACTCCGCAGTATGGACATGTTGTCTGAACCTGTAGCTTTTTATGACTCATAGGGCTATCCACATAGTTGGCTTGCTACTCTCAAGCCTTTTCGTGAGCAAAAAAAAACGCCCGCGGAGTTACCCGCGAGCGCCAATGCTCATAAACACAACACAAAACGACGACACCAACGTTGGTGTCTGGACCGCTGAATCTGGCTCCCTGCCAATGCACAAGGTCTTAGTAATGACTAAACAAAAAGAGTGCCAACTCTGAGATGCTAGTCATTTATTCATACTCAGACCCGCCTCAACGCCCGTGGCAACTGAGCCTGGTGATATGTGAGCAGAATCGGCCGGCCCGTTTTCAGAAGTTGATTCGGTAAGTCACTGGTGACCTTGTATCTTATTTGCCTTTTTGGGGTGCAATAAGACTGTAATGAGCACTCTTCTGGTGCGAAAAGTGGAGTCTGATCACTTTTTCTCTGTGGTTCTGATACTCCCAGCCCACCGACAGGCAGGCTGAAAACCAGACGCGACGGCCTGCCATTGCATCTGGCGGTTCTGGATACCGCTTTGGCACTCATATTGCTAAAGCCTATTCGATACTGTTTGCTGCAACGGCGTAGCGGGTAAGTAGAGCAACGATGCACTTATTTAAGGAGACAAGAAGAATGTCTGAATAAGAGAGAGTCATCGCCATGAGTAAGAAGCGCATCATAGTTGTTGGTAACGGTATGGTTGGCCACAACTTCCTCGCCACTATGGCCGAATCTGAGAAAGCCTCAGAATTCGAATTAATCACCTTTTCCGAAGAACCTCGCCTTGCGTACGACCGCGTACAGCTGAGCAAATACTTTTCAGGGGCGACCGCCGCTGACCTGGCACTCACCACAGAATCTGAATACGACGATTCCGGTATTACCTATTTAAAGAATGAGAAAGTTGTCGAAATTGACGCCGACAACAAAACCATTACGACCTCAACCGGGCGTATAGAAGGATACGACAAACTGGTGCTGGCAACGGGTTCCTATCCATTTGTTCCACCGATTCCGGGTAAGGATCAGGATCACTGCCTTGTTTATCGTACGATTGAAGATCTTGAAGCAATTTCTGCGTCCGCTGAAGTATCCAAAACGGGTGTTGTTGTTGGTGGCGGTCTGCTTGGCCTCGAGGCAGCAAATGCACTTAAAGAAGCCGGCCTTGATACCCACGTTGTTGAATTCGCTCCGCGCTTAATGGCCGTGCAGCTCGATGAAGGCGGCGGTAATCTGCTGCGACATAAAATCGAATCTCTGGGTGTGTCAGTACACACTGAAAAAAACACCAAAGAAATTGTCGCTGGCGAAGAATGCCGCTATCGCATGAACTTTGCCGACGGCTCACACCTTGAAACAGATATGATTCTGTTCTCTGCAGGTATTCGCCCTCAGGATGAACTTGCGCGACAGTTCGGCATCGACGTCGGCGAACGCGGCGGTATTGTCATTAACGATTATTGTCAGACCTCAGAAGAAGACATCTATGCAATTGGCGAATGTGCGCTCTGGGACAGTAAAATTTTCGGTTTGGTCGCACCGGGCTACCAGATGGCAAAAGTCACAGCGGCTCACATCACAGACACCCTGGTAAATCTGAAAACCCCGGAACTTGCTTTTAAGGGTGCTGATATGAGCACCAAGCTTAAGCTGCTGGGCGTGGATGTCGCATCGATAGGTGATGCGCATGGCCATACGGCGGGTTCTCAGTCGTTTGTATTCAGTGACGACATCGAAGAAGTCTACAAGCGACTTATTGTTTCTGCCGACGGTAAAAAACTGCTTGGCGCCGTGCTGGTGGGTGAAACTGAATCCTACGGTACTTTGCTGCAACTCATGCTTAACGATATGGATATCCCGGGTAATCCAGCTGCACTTATTCTGCCAGCACTGGGTGACGAAGCGCCTGCAGGCCTGGGGGTAACTGCATTACCCGACACGGCTCAGATCTGTTCATGTTATGACGTGTCGAAGGGGGATATTGCTTCGGCAGTGCAGGGTGGTTGCTGCACCATGGGCGACATAAAAGGTGCGACTAAGGCGACTACCGGCTGTGGCGGTTGTGCTGCTTTGACTAAGCAGGTGATGGATTCTGAACTCGCAGCCCTTGGCGTTGAAGTAAATAATGATCTCTGTGAGCACTTCGCTTATACCCGTGCTGAACTCGCTGACATTGTTCGCGTGAAAGGATATGGCAGCTTTGCAGAAGTGCTGAAAGGGCACGGCAAAGGCCATGGCTGTGAAATCTGTAAGCCAACCATTGGTTCGATCCTGGCATCTTATAAAAACGAGTATGTTCTGAAAGATGATCTGATGCCTCTGCAGGATACTAATGACATCTTCCTTGGCAACATGCAGAAAGACGGTACTTACTCTGTCGTACCTCGTGTTCCAGGCGGCGAAATTACGCCTGATAAGCTGATTGCCATTGGTGAAGTTGCTAAAGAGTTTGATCTCTACACCAAAATTACTGGTGGGCAGCGTATCGATTTATTTGGTGCACAACTCCACGAGTTGCCGAAAATCTGGGAGAAGCTGATTGCAGCGGGCCTTGAAACAGGTCATGCCTACGGTAAAGCGCTCCGTACCGTTAAGTCCTGTGTAGGTAGCACCTGGTGTCGCTATGGTGTGCTTGATTCTGTCTCCATGGCGGTGGCGCTGGAGAATCGCTATAAGGGGCTTCGCGCACCACACAAAATCAAATTTGGCGTTTCTGGCTGTACCCGTGAATGTGCCGAGGCACAGTCGAAAGATATTGGTGTGATTGCAACAGAAAGCGGTTGGAACCTTTATGTATGCGGCAATGGTGGCATGCGTCCACGTCACGCGGACCTGTTTGCGACAGACCTGGACGATGAAACGCTCATCAAATACATCGATCGGGTATTGATGTTCTATGTACGTACAGCCGATCGCCTGCAGCGTACATCTGTGTGGCTCGAAAATCTCGAAGGAGGCCTCGACTACCTGCGTGAAGTTGTTGTCGATAATAAGCTGGATATCTGTGGTGAGCTCGAAAATGATATGACCCGCGTTGTGGGCACCTATCAGTGCGAATGGAAAACCACGGTTGAATCTCCAGAAAAGCTCAAGCGCTTCAGTCACTTCATTAATGCTGCAGAAGAAGATAACAATCTTCTGTATGTGCGTGAGCGTGGACAGCGACGACCAGCGACAGACAGTGAACGTATTGAGCTGGTTGAGTTAACCACCGAGAAACACTGATTTTTTCAGACAATATTAAAATTTATCGCATACAGCACAGGCTGTATGCAGGAGAAGACTGATGACTGACTGGACAACTGTTTGTTCTCTTGAAGATCTCGTACCTGACACTGGCGTGTGCGCGTTGGTAGAAGGAAAACAAGTAGCGGTATTCCGCTTTGGTGATGGCGAGACTGTGTACGCTATAAGCAATTATGATCCGTTTGGAAAGGCGAATGTATTGTCACGCGGTATTCTTGGTTCTGTGGGAGAGCGCCCGGTAGTGGCATCTCCGTTGTATAAGCAGCACTTTGATCTGTCAAATGGCGAGTGCCTGGAAGATGACGCGGTGACGCTGAAACACTTTCCAGTGCGCATTGAAAACGGAATTGTACAGGTGGGTTCTGCCGCGTAAGCGGCACTCTCTATGCCTGATTGCTTGTAATCGTTACTAAGGCCATTTATGACCTCTGAAAAATTTAACGTTTTCTCGTTTTCCGGGAAAATGAAAGTATTGCATCTCAGCTGGATTGCATTTTTCATTACCTTTGTCGTCTGGTTTAACCATGCGCCTCTGTTGATGGCAATCGCAGACAGTCTGGGGCTGACACCGTCAGAGATTAAGACGCTGTTGATTCTGAATGTTGCGCTGACAATTCCTGCTCGTGTTGTTATCGGTATGCTTACCGACCGTTTTGGTCCGCGAATCGTATACTCGTGCTTGTTGGCGGTGTGTTCCATACCTTGCTTTATGTTTGCGTTTGCAGACAGCTTTGTTCAAGCCGCTCTAGCGCGCTTCCTGCTGGGCTTTATCGGTGCCGGTTTTGTTATTGGTATTCGCATGGTCAGCGAATGGTTCCCTGCAAACGAGCTGGGAACGGCAGAAGGTATCTACGGTGGCTGGGGTAACTTCGGTTCTGCCGCGGCAGCTTTCTCGCTGCCTGTTGTTGCTTTGTGGTTTGGTGGTGATGACGGCTGGCGTTACGCGGTTGCGACGACAGGTGCGCTGAGTCTTATATTCAGTGTCGTGTATTACATGAATGTTTCTGATACGCCAAAGGGATCGACGTATTTCAAGCCCAAAAATATCGGTGCAATGGAAGTGACCAGTAAGGGAGATTTCTTCTTTCTTCTGGTTATGAAAGTACCCATGTACGCCGCACTGGCACTGTTAACCTGGAAGCTTTCACCAAACGGTGTGGCATTACTCAGTGAGCAAACAGCAGTGCTTTGCTATGTCGGTCTGGCATTACTGTTTATCTACGAAGTATCGCATGTCTGGAAGGTCAACAAAGGTATCTTTGAAAAGCCGGTTCCGGAGATGCATCAATACAAGTTTAAACAGGTTGCTGTTCTGAATATTCTGTATTTTGCGACCTTTGGTTCAGAGCTCGCGGTGGTGTCCATGTTGCCTCTGTTCTTTGCAGAAACCTTCACTCTGGACCCTGTTATGGCAGGTATGGTCGCGTCGGCGTACGCCTTCATGAACTTGATGTCTCGTCCAGGCGGTGGCTGGTTATCTGACAAATTTGGCCGCAAGTCGACTTTGCTGATTCTTACCGCTGGCCTTGCCATCGGCTACTTTGTAATGTCGACGGTGGACAGCAGCTGGCCGCTCTGGCTCGCCGTAGTTGCTGCCATGGCATGCTCTTTCTTCGTCCAGTCAGGCGAGGGTGCTGTATTTGCTGTCGTGCCATTGATTAAGCGTCGCCTGACAGGCCAGATCGCAGGCATGACGGGTGCCTACGGTAACGTTGGTGCTGTTACTTACCTTACAGTGCTGTCGTTCGTCGATTATTCTGTTTTCTTTATGGTAATCGCAGCGACCGCCGTAGTAGGCTTTATTACTCTTCTGTTCATGGAAGAACCGAAAGGCCACATTGCTGAAGTCCGTGAAGACGGGTCAGTAGAGATGATCAGTGTAAACTGATCATCCTCGGTTCAGTAAAAAAGTGGCTCCGGCCACTTTTTTTATGGGAGAAAGAAAATGACGTCGTCAGGCAACAAACGTAATCTCGAAGTGATATTTGGAGGTTTCAGTACAGCGGGTAACAAGCCTGAAAATCAGGATGCCTTTGCAGCCTGGCAGCCGTCGACAAACAGTGCCCGTTATAAAGGAATTGCCTGTTGTATTGCAGACGGCGTGAGTTGTAGCGATAACGCCCAACAGGCAAGCACCACCAGTGTTACTCATTTTCTAAATGATTATTACAGCACGCCGGATAGTTGGGATGTAAAAACGGCAGCCGGAAAAGTGCTGAGTTCCCTCAATGCCTGGCTGTATCATCATGGACAGCAAGCGAGTGCGCGGCATAACTCTCTGGTAACAACTCTTAGCTCGGTCGTGCTTAAATCGAGCACTCTTCATGTCTTTCATGTGGGCGACTCGCGTGTATACCGCTTAAGAAACGGTTCTCTGGAATGCCTGACCCGCGATCATACTCATCAACATGGGAATGGTCAGGATTACCTCAGTCGCGCTATGGGCATGGACACTCACCTCGAAGTTGACTACCTGAACCAGCCGCTGGAAAGCGACGATGTTCTCCTTATGACGACAGATGGAGTTCACGGTTTTCTTACAGATAAGCGGATGCGCGACACTCTGATCAAGGAACTGACATCGCAGAGCACACAAATTCATTTCGAGAAATGTGCTCAATCTCTGGTTGATCAGGCGTTGAATAATGGCAGTAACGATAACCTGACCGCCATGATTATCCGGGTCGAAAGTCTGCCTGAAAAGAATATTGAGGAAACTCATCGGGTATTAACTGAGCGCGTTATTCCCCCCGTGTTGAATACCGGAGATTGTATTGATCATTACGAGGTTGAGCAGGTTGTCTATGCAGGAACCCGCAGTCATTTATACCGTGTACTGAACAGACGTAATCAGAAACGTTATGTGCTCAAGGCACCCTCGCTGAACTTTGAGGAAGACCTGGTCTATCTAGAGGGGTTTGTGCGTGAACAGTGGGTGGGGGCACGTGTTGATCATGCGAATGTTATGAAGATTCTACCGCCCGAACCACACGCTCGTTTTATGTATCATATCTGTGAGCTGATTGAAGGAGAGTCCCTGCGTCAGTGGATGAACGATCACCCACAACCGGAGTTAAGCAGTGTACGAAACATTATTGAGCAGATAGTGATGGCCCTGCGGGCGTTTCAACGCATGGGCATGGTACATCGCGATCTGAAACCCGAGAACGTCATGATCACCGCTCAGGGGCAGGTGAAACTGATTGATTTTGGTACGGTGCAAGTGAAGGGCCTGGCAGAAGTTACCAGTCCTGTGGAAGAAGACTGCCCGGTTGGCTCAGTAAATTATATTGCTCCTGAGTACGTTATGTACGGTACGGCGACAACTCAGAGTGATCTGTTCTCACTAGGAGTGATGGTGTATGAGATGCTTTGTGGAGAACAGCCTTTTCGTATGTCTCATATCCACAGAACGGGAGCACGATCTGTTTCCGAGTGGAAGTATCAACCGCTGCGGGAAGTACGCTCTGATATTCCTTTATGGCTGGATCTGGCTATCGAAAAATCTTGCCACCCTGATATTCGCGCCAGACATTCCGCACTGTCCGAATTCTGGACTGATCTGATAAAGCCGAATGAAGCTCTGGTGAGTACGTATTCTGGCAAGCCTCTGATCGAACGTCACGCGGATAAAGTATGGCCAGCAGTATCGGCCATACTTATGCTGGTGGTTATACTTCAGTCCTGGTTGCTATTGTCAGAGTAACCGGGCAGTCTTGAACAGAACCACTGACAAGGAAGGAACGGATGAAACACGAAAAGATGGATTACGTTGAGTTTGCAGCACGTGATCTTGAAGCAACCAAAACGTTTTTTAATCAGGTATTTCACTGGCAGTTCACCGATTATGGTGAGTCGTACACAGCGTTCGACTTTCAGGGGTTAATGGGCGGTTTCTATCAGGCTGAGTTAGCCTCTGACCCCGCCCGAGGTGGTGCATTGCTGGTGTTTTATAGCCGCAATATAGAAAACACCATGAGTAAGGTCAGTGCTGCTGGCGGTGAAATCGTGCGCCCGGTTTTTGAGTTTCCAGGAGGGAAGCGTTTCCATTTCCGTGAGCCCAGTGGGAATGAGTTCGCAGTCTGGTCTGATCACTGATCAGGCTGCGTCGGAACAATACGCTTGCCCGAATATGAGCATGTCGCGATAGTCACTGACGTCTGTTTTTTCTTCCATCATTTGGTAGTACCAATGGCTGTCGGTGACATCTCCTATACATAACGCACCTATGATCCGGTTGGCCTTCAGGATCACTTTCTTGTAGACACCATATTCTCGGTCTTCCAGTACCAGGGCGTCTGCGCCTTCCGGTGTTTCGTACTCACCGATACTATGGATGTCCAGGCCCGATACTTTGAGTTTGGTCAGGTGTGATCGCTCAATGTAACCACTGGCGTTATCTTTGGATGTTAGTTGTCTGACGATGACGTCGGCCTGATCCCAGATAGGTGCTACTAAACCGTAAGTGGTTCCTGAAAACTCACAGCATTCTCCCAGGGCAAAGATGTCGTCAGCAGATGTCTGCATTCTTTCATCGACACAGATACCTCGATTCACCTCGATTCCTGAATCAAGGGCTAATTCTTTATTTGGCAGAATACCTGTCGCAAAAATAACCAGCTGTGTATCACGCTTCTCAAGTGATTCCGCCGTGGCAAACGAGACGGCATTTATACCCGCATCGTCACTGAGAATTTCCTTAGGGTTTACTCCCGTGATCACTTCGATGCCACGATCTTCCAGTGCCTGCCGGAGCAGATCTGATGCCTTATCATCCAACTGACGATTCATCAGTACCGGATTACGATGCAGAAGAGTGACATTAACACCGCGTAGCTTCAGGCCAACAGCAGCTTCTACGCCAAGCAAGCCAGCGCCTATTACGGTTGCATGTTTAAGGCCGTTGAGCTTTTCTTCCATAGCATCAACATCACTCATTGTGCGAAAACCGATGACATCCGGGTGATCTGCACCTTTGACCGGAGGTATAAACGAACGGCTCCCCGTGGCGAATACCAACTTTTCATATGGATAGCTACGACCGCTTTGGGTGGTAACGATTTTTTGTTCTGTATCAACCAGAGTGGCACTGTCACCCAGCTGAATCGATATACGGTAGTTGGAATACCATGCGTCATCATGGGGTGTTATGTTCGCCAGAGTCGTTTCTTTGGCGAGAAGAGGTGAGAGCATAATGCGATTGTAGTGAGGGATCTTTTCATCGCCGAGCACAAGAATCCGGTCGTATGGATGATCTTCAGCAAGCCCCTCCAGTATGCGATTAGCCGCCATACCGTTACCGATAATTACCAGTTGGTTTTCTACTTTCTTGTCTTCACTCTTCACTCGATTCTCCACATCTTTTATAACAGAATAAACGAAAACAGCGGCCATAGGCCGCTGAGTTTCGTTGCGGGGTATCAGAACTTAGCCTGAACCCATGCCCACATTTTAGTGGTATCTACGCCGGTATCACCCGCAGAGTAAAACGCCGCTTTTGCACCTACAGTGAAGGTGTCATCGAGTTTCTTAACTGCCAGCAGGTCCAGTTCGTTACCAAAATCAACGTCATCTTCAACAGAGTTGAAAGTGTGGTAAAAACCAACCAGTTTTACGCCAGCGACTGCACCAGCGGCTTTGACATAAGTATCGCTCAGGCCGTCACCGCTGGTACTTACCGTGGTACTCAGGAACTTATCCGCCCAACCATTAAACTTGTGTTTGGTTGCCAACGGAGTTTCAAATGCTGCATTACCATCATCGCTACCCAGTGTTTCATTACCCAGTGCCAATGTTACGCCAGATACCACGGCGCCACCCTCAAGGGCAAAGTAGTTAGTGTCTGCAGTTTCCGTGCTCTGAGTAGCATACTCGGCCTTATAGATGAGTTTAGTGCCATCCATATCATAGCTACCGTTGTAGCTAAGGCCGAATGTGTCACGTTGACTATTTTCGGTATCATCGTCTTCTAGCAGGTAAGCGTACGCAGTGATTTTACCGGTACCTACTTTATAACCAGCGTTTAGTAAATGGCTTGTCGTATCGGCGTCAAACCTCGGCAAGATACCATTGACCTGATCAATGAAAGAGTAGTGCAAAGAAAGCTCATCTTTAGAATAGGTCAGCGTAACAGCATCAAACGTTTGCTCGTTTGCGCGCCAGCCTACGTTACCAACAAAACGTGCGCCGTCGAGAATAATACGCTGGCGGCCGACGATTGCACCGAATTCGTCTTTTTTGTAGCTGACCTGGGCCCGGTTCCATTCGCGGGTTTCAGGATCTGCAATAGCATCATAGCCTGCCTTTTCGGGAGCGTAATCGTCAATCAGAGGCTGAACAATTTCGTATTCTACAAGAGCCGAGAACCCTTCGTAATTGAGCGTTTCAAAGCCGACTGCAGCGTCAGTAATCAGGCCTGTCGCGGCGTCATTATCAGTCGCATCGTCAGTATCATTGGTCTCGTAACGCACTTTGACATCAGCGTAGGCATTGCCGTACTCAGTTTCATACGCAGATGCACCCAGAGTGGCAGTCCCCAATGCGATCGCCAGTAACGTCTTCTTAGCTTGCATGGCATTCTCCTTTTAATTCGAAGCCTTATTTCAATAGAGGTTAAGCAACTTCACCGGTCTTTTTATCGACCTTGTCAGCATTACTATCGTCGGAATCGACAGCCTTCTTAGTGGGCGCATCTGTATCCGGCTTTCTCTGTTTTTCATACAGAAAACTAAGAACCTGCTGACGGTATCTGTTGTATTGCGGATCGTCGGCAAGTTGAATTCGGTTGCGTGGGCGTTCAAGTTCTACGTCCATGATTTCGCCAATGGTGGCAGCAGGGCCATTGGTCATCATCACAATACGATCAGACAGCAATACTGCCTCGTCGACATCGTGGGTAATCATGATGACGGTGTTGTTCAGGTCTTTCTGAATGTCCATCAGAGAGTCCTGCAGGTGAGCACGTGTCAGGGCATCAAGTGCGCCGAAAGGCTCGTCCATTAGCAGTACCTGAGGTTCCATTGACAGGGCACGAGCGATACCAACGCGCTGCTTCATACCACCGGAAATTTCATCCGGGCGTTTGTGCATGGCGTGGCTCATGTGTACCAGTTCGAGGTTATGCTCAATCCACTCACGCATTTCCGCTTTGGACTTCTGACCTTTAAAAACGCGCTTTACAGCGAGTTCAACGTTCTGATAAGCGGTCAGCCATGGCAGAAGAGAGTGGTTCTGGAACACAACTGCACGCTCAGGGCCAGGTTCATTCACTTCTTTTCCGCTCAGCACGACACCGCCCTGAGTGGCTTGATAAAGACCAGCCACAATATTCAGTACGGTAGACTTACCGCAGCCTGAGTGGCCGATCAACGAAATGAATTCGCCTTTTTTAATTTTCAGGTTCACATTCTGAAGCGCACAGAAAGGACCTTTCGGTGTTGGAAATTCGATACCAACATCTGATAGTTCGAGTAATGGGTTCATAATGAAACTCCTCTGTCCTTTATGTACTTATCGTGTAGCCGCTGATTTATCCCACGACACTTTGCGCTGAATCATCAGCATGACGCGGTCAAGTAAGAAGCCAATCAAACCAATGGTGATAACGGCGACCATAATCCGGCCTAAGGAGTCAGAAGAGCCGTTCTGGAACTCGTCCCAGACGAATTTTCCAAGACCCGGGTTCTGAGCCAGCATTTCGGCTGCGATCAGTACCATCCAGGCAATACCCAGAGAGAGACGCAGACCGGTAAATACCATTGGGATGGATGAAGGCAGTACGATCTTACGAACATGCTCCATATAGCTCAGGCGCAATACCTGTGACACATTCACGAGATCTTTTGGAATAGAAGCCACACCCACTGCGGTATTAATAACGGTTGGCCACAGGCAGCAGAGCATGACGGTAATCATCGAAGTCACGAACGACTTGGGTACCATTGGATCGTCTGATACATAGAGAGCAGATACCACCATAGTGACAATAGGGAGCCAGGCTAACGGTGATACTGGCTTAAAGATCTGGATAACAGGGTTGAACGCGCTGTAGAGGTTGGCGCTCAGTCCGATAACGATACCGAATGGAATAGCGATCAGAGACGCCAGAATAAAGCCACTCAATACAGTAACAAGGCTGGTTCCGATCTGGTCGATATAGGTTGGCTTACCTGTGTAGTCCCGGATTTTAGGAACGTACGTCGGGTCTTGTTTAACGCGGGCAGCGTTACGTTTTTCCTGACGCTCATAAAAAGCGTCTGCTTTTTCGCGTTCAGTAAAGTGTTCGGTTAGCAGACCTTTGGTCTGGGTAACAACGTCACCTGGTCCGGGGAATTGCCCCAGAGAGGTATTGATATTACTGGCGGCGGCTTGCCAGATCATCAGAAAAACCAATAAGCCAGCCAGCGGCAGACCAATAGTTTTAATAATCGTCTGGATATTTCCAGAAACATCTTCGCCTTTCGCAATACTTACGAAGGGTGAAATCCAGGCAATATTCGACAGCGCAGTAGTCATAAAAACTCCTTCGGTCCGGACTATTAAGTCCGTTGACCCTTTTTAATGGGTGGGTGAGGAAAACCTCACCCACTTTGTTGCATCCGACCGGGTATTCAGATCAGATTTTCTCGGCGCCTTTCAGGCCGATTTCGAACTTCTTCAGGTACTCATTAGGCTTGCTACCGTCATAGACGATATTGTCGATGAAGCCTTTCTGAGCTGGTTTGAAGCCTGTCTCGGTAGCGAAATCCGGGAAGTCTTTCGCATCAAGCTTGCCTTCTTTGATCAGCTCTTTAGCTGCTGAAGCGTAGATGTCTGGGCGATAAACTTTCTTCGCTGTTTCCATGAACCAGTCATCTGATTTTTCTTCAGAAATCTGACCCCAGCGACGCATCTGAGTGAGGTACCAGATTGCATCTGAGTAGTACGGATAGGTCGCGTTATAACGGAAGAACACGTTGAAGTCCGGTACTTCGCGCTTATCGCCTTTCTCGTATTCGAAGGTGCCCGTCATTGAGTTAGCAATAACGTCGTAGTCGGCGCCAACGTACTGAGATTTAGACAGGATTTTTACTGCTTCCGGGCGATTTGCGTTGTTGTCAGCATCCAACCATGCCGCTGCGCGAATCATCGCTTTAACCACTTTCTTGTGAGTAATTGGGTATTTGTCTGCCCACTGTTTGCTCACACCAAATACTTTCTCTGGGTTGTTTTTCCAGATTTCGTAGTCGGTAATAACAGGTACGCCGATGCCTTTAAATACAGCCTGCTGGTTCCATGGTTCGCCCACGCAGTAACCGTAAATGGTGCCGGCTTCCATCGTTGCAGGCATTTGCGGTGGTGGCGTGACAGAAAGCAGCGCATCAGCATCAATCTGGCCAGAGGTGTCACCTTTGTGCGGTGCGTAGTAACCAGGGTGAATACCGCCTGCTGCCAACCAGTAACGCAGTTCATAGTTGTGCGTTGAAACCGGGAACACCATACCCATGTTGAATGGCTTGCCGTCGGCTTTATATTTCTCAACGACTGGCTTAAGTGCATCTGCTTTAATCGGATGAACTGGCTTGCCATCTTCGTGCGGGATATGTTCTTTCATCTGGCTCCAGATATCGTTCGATACCGTGATGCCATTACCGTTAAGGTCCATGCTGAATGCAGTGATGATGTGTGCCTGAGTACCGAAACCAATGGTTGCGCCCAGAGGTTGGCCGGCCAGCATGTGTGCACCGTCCAGCTGACCATCGATAACGCGGTCGAGCAGGACTTTCCAGTTAGCCTGAGCTTCCAGAGTGACGTACAGACCTTCTTCTTCGAAATAACCTTTTTCATAGGCGACGGCCAGAGGAGCCATGTCGGTCAGCTTGATAAAACCAAACTTCAGTTCTTCTTTTTCTGCCCATTCTTCAGCGGACACCAGTGGCGCTGACATGGTTGCCATACCCGCGGCCAATACCAGTGCGCTTTTCACAAACGTGCGGCGCAGAGTTTTGATTCCTCGCATTTCCTTCCCCTTTTTAAGCAACAAAAAAAGGCGCTACGACAGCACTGCTATTAGCAGGAGTCGAAAGCGCCTTTGCTTTGTAAATCTTGATTTGAAAATTGCGAACTTCGCCATTGAAGTTCTGAATTGCTTAATACAAGCACCGTGCCAATTCGTATTTCTAGCGTTGAATTATTTCGACGACACCAGGTTTTATAGGGGGTTCCGGGGTTTTATATTGTAAAGACAGCGGATTCTATTTGTGAAAGTGAGAATTATTATTGAGTGTTTGATTATTCATTCGGCTCGTTTTGGTGCGGAGTGCCGATGATTGGTGATACTCTGGTGCAGCTCCTATCGTAGTCACTATAACCATTTGTGAAATAAGGAATTTTTATGCTCAACCGCAAGCGTACCGGCCTGGTCATTGTTGATGTTCAGGGTAAGTTAGCCCGATTGATGCACGATTCCGAGGCAATGCATGCCTCTTTGAAAACTCTGATTTCTGGTGCTAAGGCGATTGGTTTACCGATTCTCTGGCTCGAGCAGAACCCAGAAAAGCTGGGGGCGACTTCGCCTGAGTTAGCCGAACTGATACCGGGCGAGCCAATCCCAAAGTACACCTTCAGTGCCTGTGGTGAGCCGGGTTTCGTTGATGCGATTGAAGCGAGTAGTGCTCATACTTGGCTGGTGGCCGGTATAGAATCCCACATCTGCGTTTACCAGACAGTCAGAGATCTTATTGAGCTTGGGCGTAAGGTTGAGGTGGTGACTGATTGTGTGTCGTCAAGAACATCTGCAAACCGCCAGCTAGGGATTGATCGGATGCTGGATGCCGGTGCTCGCCCAACCAGTGTCGAAATGTGTCTGTTCGAGCTTGTCGGCAGCTGCCGGGTGCCGGAGTTCAAAGATGTACTGCGTTTAATTAAATGAGTGTCAGAGCGGCGGAATGTTCCGTGTTACAAGAATTCTATGTATCGATAAGCGTTAACGGATGAAAACACCCAGTTCCCTTCTTCCTCTGATCGAGGACGGTATTGTCGATGAAGTCATCTCACAGCTGATGAGCGGCAAAGAAGCCACGGTTTATACAGTACGGTGTGGGAATGAGATCCGCTGTGCCAAGGTGTACAAAGACTCAGCAAAACGGAGTTTCAAGAAAGCTGCTCAGTATCGCGAGGGGCGTAGCGTGCGTAACTCCAGACGCGGACGTGCGATGGAGAAAGGCAGCAACTTTGGCCGTAAGCAACAGGAAGAAATATGGCAAAACGCTGAAGTCGATGCGCTTTACCGGCTGGTTGCTGCGGGCGTGCGAGTGCCTCAGCCTTATGGTTGTTTTAATGGCGTTCTTATCATGGACCTGGTCGCAGATGAGGATGGTAACGTGGCTCCGCGCCTCAATGACGTCAGCATGTCGGAAGAGCAGGCGCTGGAGGATCACGCGGAGATTATGGACGCCATCAAACTGATGTTGATAGAAGGCATCGTCCATGGTGATCTTTCTGAATTCAATGTGCTTGTCGATGACTATGGCCCGGTGATTATTGATCTCCCTCAGGCGGTCGACGCTGCGGGCAACAACAATGCCTTCGCCATGCTTGAGCGCGATGTGCGCAATATGACTCAATATTATGGTCAGTTCGCGCCTGACCTCCTGACAACCCGATACGCCAAAGAAATGTGGGCCTTATACGAGGACGGGGCGCTGCTTGCCGATACGGAGCTTACCGGTGTGTTCGAAGAAGACGCGGAGTCTGCGGATGTCGATTCCGTGATCCTGTCGATTAAGGCGGCGCTGGAGGAGGAGGAAGAACGCCTCGCTCGCATGCGTGAGGATGATGAATAAGACCATCGGAGTTCAGTTTTACACGATTTCGCTTTAGTCGGGGCCTCTGTTTGGGGATAATCCCCCACTAAAGCAGTCAACTTTAGCGGTTTCCATGTCTCTACCTTCGAATCAGAAAGAAAATCATCTGTTTTCTAACTATCCATACTGGGCAGAGTGTTTCGGCACAGCACCGTTTTTGCCCATGTCGCGGGAAGAAATGGACCAGCTTGGCTGGGACTCGTGTGATGTCATTCTTGTCACGGGCGATGCGTACGTAGATCATCCCAGCTTCGGCATGGCGGTGATGGGGCGGATGCTCGAGTCTCAGGGCTTCCGGGTGGGGATCATCGCTCAGCCAGACTGGAACAACCCTGACGACTTCACCAAACTGGGTAAGCCGAATTTCTACTTCGGTATTACTGCGGGCAACATGGACTCCATGATCAACCGCTATACCGCAGACCTCAAAGTTCGCTCTGACGATGCCTACACGCCTCACGGTGAGCCGGGTAAACGTCCAGACCGGGCGGTCATCGTCTATTCACAGAAGTGCCGTGAAGCCTACAAAGATGTGCCTATTGTGATCGGCGGTATTGAGGCATCCCTTCGCAGGATCGCTCAGTACGACTACTGGAGTGATCAGGTTCGTCGCTCGGTACTGATCGATTCAGGGGCAGACATCCTTCTGTACGGCAACGCCGAACGCGCAATTGTTGACCTGACCCACGCCCTGGCACAGGGGCGCAATGTAAGCGATCTCACTGACCTTCGTGGTACCACCATCGTGCGTGATGCCACACCAGAAGGGTGGTCTGAAGTCGACTCAACACGAATCGACTGGCCCGGCCGCATTGACGAGATACCGAATCCGTATGAAATGAAAGATACGGAGACGATGTCGTGCAGCACCAATGGTGATGCAGCAGAAGAAGAATCTGAAGACAGTGATGTGATGCCGGTGAAAATCGTACCCATGCCACTGCACCGCAAGGCTGACCTTGACCCTGAGACCACGGTGATTCGTTTGCCGTCGTTTGAAAAAGTGCGTAACGACAGCGCGCTCTATGCACATGCGTCGCGGGTGCTTCATCAGGAATCGAACCCGTACAACGCACGACCACTGGTGCAGAAGCACGGAACGCGTGAAATCTGGGTAAACCCACCACCGATTCCACTCGAAACTGACGAAATGGACAGTGTGTTTGGTTTTCAGTACCAACGTGTGCCGCACCCATCGTACGGAGACGCTAAGATCCCAGCCTACGAAATGATCCGTTTCTCGGTCAACATTATGCGTGGCTGTTTTGGTGGATGTACGTTCTGCTCAATTACTGAGCACGAGGGGCGTATTATTCAGAGTCGCTCTCAGGAATCAGTCATTAACGAAATTGAAGAAATCCGCGATAAAGTACCGGGTTTCACCGGCACTATTTCAGACCTTGGTGGCCCGACCGCCAACATGTATCACCTGAATTGTAAGAGCCCGGAGATTCTTAAGAATTGTCGCCGCTTGAGCTGTGTTTTTCCGGGGATCTGTAAAAACCTGAAAACCGACCACAGTGCGACGACTCAGTTGTACCGCGCTGCACGTGCTTTGCCGGGCATCAAGCGTGTCGCGATTGCCTCAGGCCTTCGTTATGACCTGGCCGTCAAAGATCCTGAGTACGTGCGTGAACTGGTGACACATCATGTCGGCGGTTATCTGAAGATCGCACCTGAGCACACTGAGATGAATGTGCTCAATAAAATGATGAAGCCAGGCATGGGCACATACGACGCCTTTAAGCGCATGTTCGATAAGTTCTCGAAAGAGGCGGGCAAAGAGCAGTACCTGATCCCGTACTTTATTGCCGCGCATCCGGGAACTGAAACCAAAGACATGATGAACCTGGCGTTGTGGCTGAAGCGCAATAAATTCCGCGTGGATCAGGTACAGACCTTTTATCCTTCGCCGATGGCTCTCGCGACGGCGATGTATCACTCAGAACGTGATCCACTGCATCGCATGAGTTACAAATCGAAGAAAATGCACATTCCGCGCAAGCTTGAGGAGCGTCGCTTGCAAAAGGCTTTCCTTCGTTATCACGACTCCCGAGGGTGGCCTGCATTACGAGAAGAGCTTAAGCGTATTGGACGCACCGATCTTATTGGCAGTGGTCCGAATGCGTTGATTCCGGCAGAAGATGAAGTGGCTTCAACACGTCATCAGCGCCCTGGGTTTAAGCCCAAGTCGGGTGCTGCCAAGCGCAAGGGCGGAGTACAGGCCAAAGCGGGGCCGCGTAAGCGTCGCTGAACTCTGACGGCTCGTTAAAGTCCAACCCGGATATGGACGATATGACACAGCAGTTTTCTTCGTACGGTGAAATGGTCGAGCAGGTCATCAAGACCTGCGGGCCGGATATCCGTCTGGCAACCATTCTCGGGTTGGGCAAACCTAACCGGTTAATTAACGCATTGTATGATGCCGTTAAAGGCCGCGATGACTTGTCTCTGACCATATATACGGCACTGTCATTAAACCCGCCTGAAGCCTCCTCGGATCTCGAATCCCGATTTCTCACCCCCTTTATTGAACGCCTTTACGGTAAGAACTTTCCGCGCCTGAAATACGCAGACGACATGAAAGCGGGAAGGCTCCCAGACAATATCCATGTCGAAGAGTTTTATACTCAGCCGGGAAGTTACGTTAAGTCGCCGCAAGGGCAGCAGAATTACAACAGCCTCAATTATACAGAAGTCGCTGATGCGCTCTCGACCAAAGGCATCAACGTTGTTTTTCAGAGAGTTGCCAGTAAAGACCGTGGTCGATACTCACTGTCATCAAATACCGACCTGACCCAGGACGTACTTGAACGTATACATCAGGCAGGCCAGCCCCGACCCTATTGCGTCGCCGAAGTTGATAGAAATTTACCCTGGGTGGGGGGTAAGGCAGAAATGCCGGCGGGTTTCTTTGATACGGTTCTGGATGTCGACACGACAAACGACCAGTTATTTGCACTGCCTCGCCAGCCAGTGTCCGACAGTGATTTTGCCATCGGGTTTTATGCCTCACTGCTGGTAAAAGACGGCGGTACCCTACAGGTGGGGATTGGCGCATTAGCCGATGCCCTTTGCTACGCCCTGGTACTTCGTCATACGGACAATGCACTTTATCGTAAGATTATTAACGCGCTGACCCCTGACATTCTGTCGTCTGATCTGGTGCGGGAGTACGGGGGCTGCGAGCCATTCCAAACCGGAGTATACGGTTGTAGCGAAATGGTGAACGAAGGGTTCAGGGTGCTCGTCGAACACGGCATCATGAAGCGGCGCGTGGTTGATGACCTGGCCCTGATGCGCAAACTTAATGCTGGGCAACTGTCCGCAACGGAGCAGGAAGCTGTTGAGTCTGAGGGTAAGTACCTTCGCGGTGGATTCTATCTTGGCTCGCCGGAGTTTTATCAATGGATTGGTGAGCAGGGTGCCCAAGAAAATACGCTTGAAATGGACCGTATTGGTCGGATTAATTCGATTACCGGCCCTGACTACGAGCTTGAAGTTCAGCAGAGACGCCACGCCCGGTTTATGAATATCTGTATGATGGCAACGCCATTGGGTGGTGCCGCCTCAGAGACATTGCCCGATGGCCGCGTAGTGTCTGGCGTTGGTGGCCAATACAACTTTGTCTCAATGGCGGCTGATTTACCCGAGGCTCGTTCTGTTCTTATGTTTCATGCCGCACGCGGCGAAAAGTCCGAAAGTAACATTCGCTGGGATCTGCCAAATCTGACGATACCGCGCCATCTTCGCGATATTTACGTCACCGAATACGGCATCGCTGATCTGCGCTTTGCCTCAGATGAAGAGTGCATCAAGCGCATGCTCCGTATATCGTCATCGGACGCTGTTACAAATCTGAAAGAGAGTGCGGTTGCAGCAGGTAAGCTAGGTTCGTCTGTTGATTCAAATGAGCTTAATCTGGATGTGATCAGGCAAAGAAATACTCTGGGGGCTCTGGAAAAGCGCTTTGCTGCTTTTCGCCGTAACGGAAGTCTGATTGATTACCCACTTGGCAGTGATTTTACCCAGGTAGAGCAGCGCTTGGTTAAGGCTTTGCAAGTCTTAAAGAAAGAGACGGCGTCTACTCGCGGTAAAATACGATTGCTATACCGCGCTTTAACGACTCAGCTACCCGATTATGAAGCGGAATTGGAGCGTATGAGGCTCACTAAATCTAAGTCGTTGCGCGAGAAGTTGACTGCGCGCATAGTAAAGTATGCTCTGTATTTAACTCAGGAATAACAATATTAATGTCATCTGCTCAATGCACAATTAATTGATTAAGCACTGGCTTTGAGGAGATATGAGTGCCTGACCAACTTGATATTACCGCAGTACTGACGACATTGCGTGATGACACTGATAACGACAAGATATCGTTGGGGGATATTGTCAGCTCTTTGGAAGGGCGGGGCTTTGGTCCTCTGCTCATGGCACCTGCCTTGATCGCTTTTCTACCCAGTGGCGCCATTCCTGGTATACCAAGCTTGTGTGGGATTTTGATTGCCCTCATTGCAATACAGAAAGTCTTTGGAAAGAGTCACCCCTGGATTCCTTCCCGCTTACGCAAAGCAGATTTCGATCGAGAGCGGTTCAGTGAAGGCGTTGATAAAATTACGCCAATTACCAAACGTATTGACCGACTATTTAAACCGCGGGTCACCTTTTTATTTGGCCCAGTGATCAGTCGCTTAATCGCGGCGCTGTGCGTTATTTTTGGTTTGTTGATGATTCCTCTGGAACTCATCCCTATGGCTGCCGCCATTCCTGCGCTTGCGATTATTTTCGCCGCTATCGGCTTGAGTACGCGCGATGGTGTTATGTTGATTCTGGCGCTGATTCTGTTCTCAGTGGCCGGATACTGGGCCGGCACTGAGTTTGGATTCATTTAATCGACTTTTTCTATGCTCTGAACAGTGCGAGAGGCTTAAGCAGGCCGGGGCGGTAGCTCAATACCTGGCCAACAATAAAAGCAGCCGTAGCACTAAGCATGATCCATACGAGCACCGCCATAGATGCATGGTCAGCCTGAAGGCAGGCCAGACCAGATAGAGCTACACATATCCAGCCGAGGCTCCGTAAAAGGCGGGAGGCTGGCTTACCGCTCATAACCTGTTTCCAGTGCGTCTTAAGAGAGAGCGCAAACCAGCCCATTGCCAGTAGCATCAATACAAAGGCGATGATCAACCAGATTGCATCATTCATAAGCGGCTTCTCCTGTCGCTAGCTTTTCCTGGCTGGTTTCCTGTTTGCGTTCTGTTTTATGCGTCGCGGTCATTTTTTTCACTGCGAGCAGTGCAATCAAACTTCCCGCCAGCAGGCTTAAGTCGACACCGGCGACGGCCCAATATGGGTCGGTAAAGATTGTTTTAATTAAATGATCTCCGGTACTGATCCAGTTTGCGATAACCGCGACAGCACCCAGTATGGCAATTAACACCGTCTGCTCTCTCCAGGCGGGGTTAGTCTTCGCCAATGCGACTGCAGCACTGCGCCATATTGCGTGCAAAAACGAAAGCGCCCATACAGACCAGAAAACGAGTTTTTCTATATCACCCTTGCCTTCGGTCGCAGAGGGAATAATACGGTTAGCAATCAGCATGGCGATGGCAGCGATCACCATACCGGTGACGGTTGTAACAGCAAAAGCATCGACGATTCTGCTTCCCTGAGAACCTGCTTTGGCATGCTGCTGCTTACGCTTTTCGACAAAGAACATAAACCCTGTGGCGATACACGCGCAGCCAAGTAGTCCACCGATCACATAGAGCCAGCGCAGGAACCAATGCTCGAAATGCTGAAGGTGAAGACCAGCCAGAAAATCACCAATAGATTCGGCAAGGCTATGGGGTGGATCTTCGCGAAGAACATCGCCGGTAACGCCGTTAAAATGAATACCTTCCCCAACAAGGGCAACGCGATCGCTGCCCGCACGATAAATGCTGACGTAAGCATTCTGGTCGCCGACATGGTGCATCTGCAGGAAGCCGACTTCTCCAGCCATGTCTCTTGCTGCCCAACGACGTTTCGCTTCAGCCACCATCGCATCGACAGAGGCCATGGGTGCAGGGATGCCAGCGCGCTCATGAGGGAGGCCCATTTCTTCCGCTTCTATTGCTTGCTGCGCACTGTGTAGCGGTTCCAGCATGGTGTTGGTTACTGGCATGTAGTAGAAGGCGACGAAGATGATCAGGCCGGTAAAGGCAAAAAAGAAATGAAAGGGAAGTGCTACTACACCCGTCATATTGTGCATATCGAGAATACTGCGCTGTTTGCTTTTGTGGCGACGAAAGGTAAACAATTCGCGGAAAATTTTACGGTGTATCCAGACGCCAGAAATAAGAGCAACCAGCATGAAGAAGCCGGCGATTCCGACGATAAAAAAGCCAATCCGATTCCAGTTCAAATTCAGGCTGTAGTGCAGCGGGTAGAACCACTCACTGCCTATTTTTAAATGGTGATCAGGGACGCTGAGTCCGGTTCTTGGATCGATGGTCGTATTACCATGGATATGATTATGCCCCTCGGGGTTCGCCGGGAAGGGAACACGGAAGCCCGCGCCCATGCGTAGTACCGGATCACGATGTGTAGTGTAAGCCCAATATTCATCTGCGGGTAACTCAAGGCGGGGCGTCATCTCGCCGGCACTGGCGTCGTGGTATTCGGGCATCATACGCTTGTACTCAGCTTCATCCGGTTCAATACGCTCGAAAACACCCATCAGGAGATTGTCAAAAGACGGCATAGGTTGTGGGTCAAAGCGCGTCTCTGGGATGGCCCAGCGATCAATCTCCCGATCAAATACAGACAGAGCACCGAAGAAAAAACACACCATCAACACAAAGCCGAGAATCAGACCGAGCCAGGTATGGAGCCAGGCCATACCCTGGCGCGTACTATTAAACTGCATACTCAAGCCCCCTGCGCCAGTAACATTGATTGCAGCCACACAGAGGCTGCCGTCATCAAGACACCTCCGCCATAGGCGACTGCGTGCGTCAGCAGCGTTTTACGGCTTAAGAACAGCCAGAAAAATACAAGCAGAAAAACAGGAAAGGCCAGCAGAAAGGCCGTGTGTTCTGCGGTGTGGAAGCCCCAGCCGAGAGTCACTGTGGAGGTGACGGTCAGGGCGACAAAGCCCCATGTGAACAGGTAGCCACCAAGAAAGGCGGTTACCACAGGGCCAAGTGATTGATGTGTGAAACTTAAAAGAGTCGACATAAATACTACGCTATTGTGGATACGGCGGTTTGCTTGTGATAGTACAAGAGATAATGGTTCGCATTCAATGCTTATTATGACTGTCATCAGCCAGCAGGGGATCAAACAGGAATGGCTGTTGTGTTTTTGCAACGGCATGTGTGGCATTTGTGGCCCGACTGGATACCTTGGGCCGTTGGGCTGCTATCCTGAATGGTAAGTCGACAGGAGGCGTATTTATGCGAGTTGGCGTACCAAAAGAAATAAAAAATCACGAGTATCGCGCCGGGCTGACGCCCGACAGTGTGAGGGAGCTGGTACATCGGGGTCATGATGTCTTTGTTGAGACGGGCACCGGAGAGGCCATAGGCTTTACCGATGATCTCTACATAAACAGTGGTGCTGAAGTCGTCAGTAATGCCGCCGAGCTATTCGACTCTGCCGATCTCATTATTAAGGTGAAAGAGCCGCAACCATGCGAGGTTGAGTTACTTACACCAAGGCATACGCTATTCACTTACCTCCATCTGGCGCCAGTGAAACCGCTGACCGATGATCTTCTGGCGTCTGGCGCCACCTGCATTGCATATGAAACAGTCACTGATAGCGCGGGCCGGCTGCCACTATTGGCGCCGATGTCTGAAATTGCCGGACGTATGGCTGTTCAGGCAGGTGCGCACAGCCTTGAAATGGCCGCTGGCGGCCGCGGTGTGCTGCTCTCAGGTGCCGCTGGCGTACCAGCTGCCGAGGTGATTATTCTTGGCGGCGGCGTGGTCGGCAGTAATGCACTGGCCGTTGCTGTGGGCATGGGCGCGCGCGTGACCGTGCTGGATACCTCCATGAATCGTTTGCGCGAACTCGATTCTCAATACGGCAACAGAATAAGTACGGTGTATTCAACGCGGACGGCCCTTGATGAGCACCTGGCCCGGGCTGACCTCATCGTTGGTGCTGTGCTACTTCCCGGGGCATCCGCGCCTAAACTGATTAAACACAGTCATCTGCATTCTATGAAGCGAGGCTCTGTTATCGTGGATGTCGCTATTGATCAGGGCGGCTGTGCAGAAACATCCCGCCCAACGACGCATGAGTCACCGGTATTTATCGAGGAAAACGTCGTTCACTATTGCGTCGCCAATATGCCGGGCGCTGTTGCGCGAACCTCGACATTGGCACTCAACAACGCGACGCTGTCGTTTATTCTTGCGCTTGCGAACCATGGTGTTAAAGAAGCACTGGTCGCAGATTCAAATCTTTTAAACGGCCTGAATGTCTATCGGGGAGAGCTTGTCAGCCCAGAGGTCGCGACAAGTCAGAACCGAGCATTTTCGGATCGACACCGACTGTTGTCTAAACATTGATTTAAAATTAATAAGAACTATTTCTGCCAGGTCCTGTCAACGTATGTAAGGTTACTCATTCATTACCTTAAGGATATCACTATGAAACGTATTACTCTTGCTACTCTGGCTCTGATGTTTGGCTTGACTCTCGCAGGCTGTGAAAAAGCGGAAGAAACTGCAGACACCGCAGCTGCAGAAGCGGAAGAAATGGCAGAAGCAGTGAGCGATAAAACTGAAGATGCTATGAACGCCGCTGAAGACGCAGCAGAAGAAACTGCCGCAGCTGTTGAAGACGCGTTCACTGATGAATCTGCAGCTGAAGAAGCTGCCGAAGGTGTTGCGTCAGCTGCTGAAGACGCTGGTGAAGCCACTGAAGACGCGGCAGAAGATGCTGCTGATGAGATTGATGACGCAGCGACTGCCGCTGCTGAGTAATCTCAGCCTTAAGCACTAAAGAAAGCCACTCAATTGAGTGGCTTTTTTTGTTATCTGGCCTCTGATTACAGACCACTACAAGCCTTCCAACCTGTTACACTATCGCCTTGTTCTCAGTCACTCAGACAGACAAGGACGCCATGTTCCGCTTATACCACTCCAATGATCTGGAAATTCTAAAAGAGCTTCTACTGAACGAAATTCGTCAGAACCCGCCGGGCGTATTCGACGCAGAGCAGATTCTGGTGCAATCACAGGGTATGGCGCATTGGTTGAAGCTCCAGCTTGCGGATGGTCTGGGTGTTGCAGCTCAGGTCGATTTTCCTCTGCCATCGGCCTATGTCTGGAAAGTATTCAATACACTCAAGCCTGAGTTACCCGAGCGATCTCACTTTGAGAAGCAGGCCATGGCGTGGAAGCTCATGCGGCTGCTGCCCGGCATGAAAGGCGAACCTCAGTGCGAAGGTATTGCCCGCTATCTCGACAATGATCCCGACGGCCTGCGTTGTTATGAGCTGGCACATAAAGTCGCGGACGTTTTTGACCAATACCTTGTCTACCGTCCTGACTGGCTACTGAATTGGGAGAAGGGCGTTGATGAGATTGATGACAGCGACGTTTCCGTCCACCCGTGGCAACCGCTTGTCTGGCGAGCGCTGGTGGCTGACAGTCAACGGCTGGGCAATAGCCTGGAGCACCGTGCCCGACTGACGACCTCGTTAGAATCGATCGTGGCTGAAAATGGTGATCGCTTAAAGGCCATGCCGAAGCGATTATTTGTTTTTGGTATTGCGGCATTGCCCGGCGGCTACTGGGATGTGCTTAACGCAATTTCCGGTCATATTGATGTGCACTTTTTTCTGTTGAATCCTTGTCGTAATTTCTGGGGCGATATCGTCAGCGATCGCCAGAGAGCCTGGATTCTGAAAACCAATCCAGACGCAGAAAGCTATCTGGAGCGCGGCAACCCATTGCTGGCCAGCTGGGGACGTCTGGGCAAAGACTTTCTTACCCTGGTTCATGAGACGTCAGATGAAGGGCGCTTACAGGATATCGAAGCATTTGCGGACATCGAGCGTACCAGCCTGTTAAAGCATATTCAGGCGGATCTGCTAGATCTGCACGACCGCCAATTGCCGGCTTACCAGCCGCAAGCCCTGAAAAACAGCCTGTTTAAATCATCAATACTCAAAGACGATGCAAGCCTGCGGATAGTCTCTGGCCACAGCCCACTGCGGGAAGTTCAGCGACTGCATGATCAGCTTTTATTCTGGTTTAACGAAAATCCATCGCTTAAGCCCCGTGACGTTGTGGTTATGGTGCCGGATATAGATCAGTACGCCCCTTATATTGATGCTGTATTCGCCAGCGCTCCCGAAGGCCATCGGATTCCGTGGGCGATAGCCGATCAGTCTCAGGTACAGGAGAACCCGCTGCTTGATAGCGTGGTGTCATTGATGAGTCTGTTCGATAGCCGGATACAGCTGACCGATGTCCTTGATTGGTTGGATGTTCCGGCCATTCGTCGTCGTTTCAGTATCGAAGAAGGCGACCTTGAGGGTTTAAGGGAGTGGCTGAATCAGGCGGGAGTGCGTTGGGGGTTAGACGGTGATCATCGCAGTGCTCTCGGCTTTCCTGAGTTCAGCCAGAACAGTTGGCGCAAAGGGCTACGCCAGTTATTACTGGGGTTAATGCTGCCTACAGATGCCACCGCGCATCAGGGCGATGATTGGCCTGTCTTTGGTGTCGAAGGCGGCGCTGCCGAACTTCTTGGCCAGTTGATCCAGCTTATCGAAACGCTTGATCATTGGCGTGAATTTCAGTCTGAAGCGCATTCTGTAGACGAATGGATGCTGGCTATTCCTGAATTACTGGATGACTTCTACGAGCCTGATCTGGATGAAGGAGTTCAGTTGCAGCGTGTACGTGATGCAATTCAGCGTTGGTCTGAAGAACTGAATGATGCAGCCTACGATGACACTCTGTCGCCTCTTGTGGTGCGCAGTTGGTTTCAAGAGCACCTGGGGCAGCAAGGGGGGTGGCAGCGTTTTCTCGCTGGTCCGGTGAATTTCTGTACGTTAATGCCGATGCGATCCATCCCGTTTAAAGCGGTATGTCTTTTGGGCATGAACGATCAGGATTATCCGCGCCAGGTCACTCCGGTGGGGTTTGATTTAATGGTGCAGGGGCGCGCACGGCGTGGTGATCGTTCCCGACGAGAAGATGACCGTTATCTTGTTCTTGAAGCACTGTGCTCGGCTCAGGATAGATTTTACATAAGCTATCGCGGGCGCGACGCTCGTGAAAACCATGAATTGCAGCCGTCGGTACTGGTCAGTGAATTAATGGATTATGTCGGTGATGCGTATTGCCTCGAAGGAGACGAGAAGCTCCCCGCGCGTGACAGCCGTGAAAGACTACGTGACTGGTTGATTGAAGAGCTTCCACTGCAGCCGTTCAACCGCCGTACTTATGAGCCTGAGAAAGAGAATGAATCCGAGCAGAGCAATGCCGTTGCGGGCTATCATAAACTTTGGGCAGACGTTGCTAATGCCGATCACAGCAATACGAAAAACCGACCATTTTACTCAGAGCCAGTAGCGATCCCCGAAGGTTTTAGCCGCAAGCAGATACTCTGGAGCGACGTCAAAGAATCCCTGCTGAAGCCCGCAGGTTTCTTTCTGAAACGCAGGCTGAAGCTACAGCCTGACCTGTACATGACGCAATCTCGTAATGAAGAAATATTTCAGCCTGATGCACTGGAAAACAGCCAGCTAAAACAGCGCTGGATGCAGGATCAGTTAGCAAACGTGTCTGCAGAAATTCCTGACTTTACGTATCGGGAACAGGCCTTAGGTAGCCTTCCTGTGAATGCCTTGGGCGATATTTACGTAAGCCGCGTAGAGCAGGAATTAGCCCCCTTACTCGCTGATGTTAAACGCTTTATCTCAGGGGACGCCGACAGCGGCGCTCTGACCTTAGTTGTGAGCGACCCGCAAGCCACTGACGTAAATAACAGCACCGTTGAGATCAGTGGTGAGTATGCACAATGCTGGAATCATCAGCTGGTGTACTGGCGGGCGGGTGACCTTCGTGGTGAACATCTGCTGAATTTATGGCTCGATTTCGTATTTGCCATCGCTGCACAACCCGGGCTGGTCGATATGGCGGTGATTGTTGGTGGTAAAAAGAAATCTGAAGAAATCATATTTAATGCTCCTTCCCAGGAAGAGGCTATTCATTACGTACAGCAGTGCCTGATGCACTATTTTTCCAGCTGGACCTCGCCTCAGACCGCGCTGCCCGGAGTCCAGTGGGCATTATTGCGAGCTGATGAAGCGAAGCGAATGGATACCGTCAAGAAACAGGCCGAAAGTGAGTTTTCAGAATTTAACCGAACGGCTATGCAGCGATGTCATCCCGACCTCGCTGCAACGCTACTGGCTGGTGGTCTGGATGACTGGTTAGAAAGCCATCGCTGGATCTGGGCGTTGCCAGAACAGTACTTACAGCAGTCATCAAATCAGGAGGCGGGCGCATGAACAAACTCGACCTTCATACGTTTCCACTGTATGGCCAGTCACTGATTGAAGCCAGTGCCGGGACAGGTAAAACCTACACGATTAATCAGTTATATCGCCGTGCCGTACTGGGCCACGGTATCAGTCAGCGCCTCGACTGCACACAGATTCTGGTAGTGACCTTTACCAACGCTGCCGCTGAAGAATTACGCGGACGGATACGTGCAGGTTTGCGCGACGCCTTTGAGAACTTATTAGCTGGCGAGCAAGGTGAGATGCCTGATGCTGACATTAAGCGTTGGGTGGGGGACTCCTCTATTAAAGAGCTACAGACCTGGTTGCAGCTGAATCTTGCGCAGATGGATGAATCTTCTATCTGCACGATTCATAAGTTCTGCGCTCAGATGCTGAAACGCTATGCATTCGACAGTGGTGTTGCTTTTAATCAGGCACTCGAAGTCGAAGGTGAAGAGTATTTACGTCGTGCGTGTGAGGATATATGGCGTCAGCTATGTTACCCGCAACATCGTGACGTCCTTGAGTTTATGACCTCGGATTTTTCGTCTCCTGATGCTTTGTTCAGATATTTTCGTAGCTGGATGAACAAACCGGGGGTGCGCACCAAACCCGATATCAAAGAGGATTTCGAGACTCTTTGGAATCGCTTAAAGCAGACGTTCGAAGACGCTAAAAACCTTTGGTTTTTCCTCGGCCACGACAACATCGTTAAAGAGATCACGTCAGCCGATATTGATAAACGCAGCTACAGCAGTAAAAACTTTCCGAACTGGATGACGCAGGCGGGTGACTACTTTGCGGCTGGTCAGGCATTACCTTTGCCAGCAAACCTGAGTCGCTTTGGCTCAGCGATGCTGACTGAAAAAACCAAAACGGGTGAGCCGCCACGACATAAGTTATTTGACAAAATTGATGAGCTGCTTGAGCTTGAGCAAACGCTCCGTCAGTCTCAGGAGCTGACATGGTTTCGCTCGATTTACGATCGCTACATTGACCTGCTGGAGCAGGCTGCTGTCGTCACCAGTAATGATCTGCAACGCCTTCTGGATAATGCGCTGCATTCAGAGCAGGGCGAAGAGCTGGCGGCGCAGATTCGTCGATTGCATCCGATAGCGATGATCGATGAATTTCAGGATACCGATCCGGTTCAGTATCGAATTTTCAGCCGTATTTATCAGGCCACCGATCCTGATCGTGGTGATGCAGAAAATGATGCCTCTGGTAAGCATGGTCTGATCATGATCGGTGATCCAAAACAGGCGATTTATGGATTTCGCGGCGGTGATATCTTTACCTACATGGCTGCCAGTAAACGGGTAGATGAGAGTCGCCGCTTTACACTGGACACCAACTATCGCAGTGATAGCCGCTTGATTCACGCCGTGAACGCGCTGTGGCAAAACCACGATAAGCCTTTTGTCTTTGATGACGCGATTCAGTTTTATCCGGTTCAGGCCGGAGGTCATCATGATAAAAAAGCGCCGCAGTGGCAGCAGAATATCCCGACCGAAGCACTGCAGCTCTGGGTCGCTGATGACTCTGAAGAATCGAAGACCGAAGCTCAGCAAAGAATCGCGGCTGAGTGTGCATCTCAGATTGGCGCACTTATGTCAGGGGCTGCCAGTTACCCGATCAACGGCAAGAAAAATACGGCCGGAAAGCCGGTAGAGGCGGGCGACATTGCGGTACTGGTGTTCTCTCGAACGCAAGCAAAAGTGATTCGTGATGCGTTAACACAAGAGGGTATCGGTAGTGTCTATCTGACGCGCGACAGCGTGCTCGATTCCGTTGAAGCGTGGGATCTTTTAGCCATGCTTGAGGCGATTGCGCATCCGGGTAACGAAGCCAGCGTACGTCGCGCAATTGCTACCCCAACCTGGGGCGCTACCGCAGTCGATCTGGTGCAGATGCAGGATGATGAAAATACCTGGGAGTCACAGCTTGCCAGCATGCACGATTACCATCAGATCTGGCAGCGCCGGGGTGTGATGGCGATGCTGATGCAATGGCTCGAAGACGACGAGCGTGCGGTGCGTCTGCGTAAAATGGAAAACGGCGAACGTGCGCTGACAAACATTCTCCACCTGGGAGAAATGCTTCAGGCCCAAAGTCGGAAGTTACGTGGCCATCAAGCGCTGATTCGTTGGTTCAGTGAGCGTATAGACCCTGACTCCGATCGTGGAGAAGAAGCTCAGTTGCGTCTCGAAACAGACTCTCGATTGGTTAATATCGTCACCATTCATAAATCCAAAGGCCTTGAATACCCCTTCGTATTTTTGCCGTATCTCTGGTCGGACAGTGCCAGGCCCAGACGTCAGAATACTGAGACGATTTATTTTAATGGCAGAGAGTTGGTGCGTGACCTTGCGCCGGATGACAGCGCGAAAGAACTGCAGGCGCGCGATACTCTGGCTGAACAGATGCGCCTTTTGTACGTTGCGCTGACCCGAGCTAAATTCGGATGCTATATGTGGCTGGCAAACGTGCAGGCCGGCCCCAAAAATAAGCGAGCACCTATCTGGCTTGATTCTGCTTTGGGAGAGTTGCTGAGTAACGGTGGGCGTGTGACTGATATCTCTGCGGTAGAAATTAACGGGATGTTTATTGGTGAAATGCCAGAGTGGCGGATTGCTGGTCAGGCGGAACTTGATGTTCCACCGCCACCGGTCGCTCCGGCAATCAATCATGCACAGTGGCGTGATCACTGGCGTGTGGGTAGTTACAGTCAATTGGCGGCACACTCTGTTAATTCTTCTGCCCACAGTGCCGAGGCGGCGGCCGCAGATCTTGGTCATTATTTTGACTGGGAGGCAGGCGTTAATGAGCCTCGTTCAATATCTGATGAAGAACTTCCTTTACCATTGCGGTTCCCGAAAGGCGCCAACCCCGGTACCTGTTTGCACGCAATTTTCGAACACTGGGATTTCCACGACAAAGAAGCTTTGCACGACGTGTGCAAAGAGCAGTTGAATCTCTATGGCCTGCAGGAGCAACCGGTCGAGGCGGTGGCCGACTGGATCGAGAATATCGTTAGCCAGCCTCTCGCGCTTTACGATACAAATCTCACTCTTAAGGATATTAAGCCAGCATCACGCTTAGATGAAATGGAGTTCTACTTACCCGTAGGTCAGCTTTCGGCTTCTGATATTGATGCCTTGCTGGGCGGCGATCAGCGTTTCAGTTTTGAACCACTGACGGGATATTTAAAAGGTTTTATCGACCTTATTTTTGAATGGCAGGGGCGTTATTACGTTGCCGATTATAAATCCAACCATCTGGGGGATCATTGGCGTCATTACGTCCCGGCGGCATTGCGTGATTCGATGCGTGACCATAAATACGATCTCCAGTCCTGGATTTATATGCTGGCCCTCGATCAATTGCTTAGCCGCCGCCTTCCTGATTACCAGCCTGCGAAACACCTGGGAGGCAGTGTGTATTTTTATCTTCGCGGTATGGGCAGCCATTTTACTGCAAATGACCAGAATACAGATCCAGACGCAGGCGTCTGCTTTACTCCGGCGAGTGTGGAATCCCTGCGCCAGTGGCGCAAAGCGATTTTGCCGGAGCAGACTGAGGAGGTCAGTCAATGAGCATCAATTATCTGGAAGCCTGGTCGGATAATGAACTGATCCGCCCGATTGACTATCAGCTCGCCCGTCAGGCCGTGCAGTGGGAAGCCGGGCATGGTGTAACGTCTGCTCAGGAGCAACAGGCGTTGATGCTAACGGCCTGTGCCGTCAGTTATGTACTGGGCCGTGGACAGGTATGTCTGGAGTTATCGGCGTGGCCAAAAGCGTTGGCCTTGCCTGCTGAGCAGATTCCTACCACAGAACAACTCAAGCGGTGTAAGACAGTCGCTGTCGCCAGTTCAGAGACAGACGATGTGTCAGCCTTGTTGGTTGTGGAAGGGGAGCGGGTATACCTTAATCGGTATTTCCGTTACGAACAGTCGGTGCTTCAACAGATCCGACAGCGCGTCAGCGCCGAAGGTGTCGCTGCCAGTAAGGCGTTGGCAACGACGCTGCGTAAATTATTTCCTGCGCCTGAGGCCGACATTGACTGGCAGGCGATTGCGGCGGCAACGGCCTGTGTACAGCCGCTTTGTGTGATCACGGGCGGGCCGGGTACCGGAAAAACGACCACAGTGACTCGCCTGCTCAGCGCTTTGCTAAGTGAAAACCCCGACCTCAGGATTGCCCTTGCCGCACCGACCGGTAAAGCGGCTGCACGCATGACCGAATCGATCCGACAAGCGCGTGAACGCGGTGGATTGCCGCACGCTGACGGTATTCCATCCATCAGTTTCACCTTGCATCGCTTGCTGGGCTGGAGCCCACGCGGATTTCGCTATCATAGTGAACGGTATCTTCCATACGATTGCATTGTGGTTGATGAAGCATCCATGATCGACTTGCCCATGATGGCCCATGTATTGAGTGCATTGGCACCTGAAACCCGCTTGATACTTCTCGGTGACCGCGATCAGTTGGCCTCTGTTGAGGCGGGGAGTGTACTGGCGGATTTGTGTGATGCCGGAACAGAACACGGTATTACCGAAGCTTTTGCAGCGCGACTGGGTGCTCTGACCGGTTATGATATGAGCGCTGTCATCGAGCCAGAATGTTCGATCATGCAGAATGCCATGGTACAACTGCGTAAGTCGCACAGGTTTGGTGAACACAGTGGGATTGGAGCCCTCGCCCGGGCGGTGAATGACGGAGACATGCAACAGGCAGATGCGGTACTGGATGATACGGCCTTCCCTGATGCACAGCGCCTGCCTCTGGATGCGGATGACTGGCAGTCGCACGTCATCGACGGGTATCAGCAATACTGCAGTCTGGTAAAGGAAGGTGGATCGCCCGAATGGATTCTCGAAGCCTTTGATCAGTTTCAGGTATTGGTCGCATTGCGCAGTGGCCCTGTCGGCGTTGAAGAAACTAATCGCAGAATTGAACGTCTGCTTAACAGGGCTGGCCTTTTAGCGGACACGAGCCAGCTATGGTATCCAGGCCGGGCAATCATGATTACCCGCAATGATTACGATGTGGGCCTGTACAATGGTGACATCGGTATTATGCTACGGCACGAAGGGCTGGAACGGGTTGTGTTCCGCGACGCAGAGGGCGGTTTGCGCTTCCTGTCGCCCGGACGTTTGCCCAACCATGAGACAGCGTTTGCTATGACGGTACATAAGAGCCAGGGATCTGAGTTTTCGGCCGTCATGCTGTTGCTGCCCGAAAAGTGGCAGCAAGTCATCACCCGGGAACTGGTGTATACCGCCATTACCCGAGCAAAAAAACAATTCTGGTGTCGCGTGGGTAACGCCTGCTGGCAGCAGGCATTAAATAGCAGAACAGAAAGAGCAAGCGGCCTCAGAGACGCGCTCTGGAGCAATCACGACGCACTATGAATGACAGCAAAAAGTCGCCGGCTAAAGCGCAGAAAAAATATCCTCGCCATGTTCGTCATCGAGCTAAAACGCCTCTGTGGGTGAAGTTGCCACTGATACTGGTGACTGTGCTCGTCACGGTTTATGTTCTGGTTTTTGTTGCGACACCATTTTTCGCACTGCGCTACATTGAACAATGGTATGCAGAGCAGGGTGAAGGTCAGTCACTGTTAATAGGCGGTTGGACCTTGTCTCCTTTTACTGGCGAAGTTGAACTGCGCGACGTCAAAGCTTCTTATCCTGTGAAGGATTCTGAGGCAGAAGTTGGCGCTGATTTTATCGGCATCAACATTAATCTTTCCGCTCTTCTGGATCAGACAATTCATATCCAATCAGTGGGTGTGAGCGGCTTAAAGTTTCGCGGCAAACAATCCGAAGACGGGCTGTCTCTGGCGGGCATCATGTTGCCGGGCTCAGACCAGGCTGAAACAGAAGCCCAGCCCACTGCAGAGAGTGAAAAGGAGAGCGAAAAAGATAATAAAAAGGACGATCAAGCTGGCACGTCAGGGCCGCTACCTGAAGGCTGGTCGCTGCGCGTTGATGATATCTCACTGACCGATGACCTGATTCAATGGCAGCAAGCGGGGTTGGCGGTCACGGTTGAACTGAGCGAGTTATCGACGGGCCTGTTCAACTCGGCAAGCGATGAGGCAACTCCTCTGACACTCAATGTTACTCTGCGCGAGTTAAGAGTCGCGATTGGCGAAGATTCTCTGATATTGCGTTCGCCAGTCACTCTGCGTTTGCAGGCAGAGGCGCAGCGAGTGTTAACTCAACCCAGGATTTCAGGTGATATTTCTTTATCATCTCTGGCGCTGGATGCTCCGGGTATTGATGCTGTTGAGTTCAGTGCACTCGATATTAAAGGGGCTACTTTTAACATCGGCGACAATGGTATGACTGCTGGGTTGAGGTCTCTTTTACTCAAAAACGTGCAGGCTCAATTACCTGATGATGAGAGAGCGCAGCTCGACGAATTAATGTTGGGCCAGCTGAACTGGCGAGCCAGTGAAGATGACGTATCTGTAAAAGAACTTTCACTCGAAGGTTTCAGTGGCAACCTAGCTGGCTTCCCTGAATTGTCGCTTGCGTCATTTTCTACGTCTGAAGTGCGCGTTAAAGAACTGTCCACGCAGCCTTCCGCCGATATTGGTCGTGCAGGGCTAGAAACCTTGAGAGCGCGTCACCCCGAAGCAGGAGTTCTGCAGCTGGGCGACCTTTCAGTCATTGGCGTACAGGCAAGTGCAGATACACAGAATGTCTCCTCACTTGAGCTGAATTCATTGAGCGTGACGCCTCCGGGTGAAGAAGTGCCTCTGGCTTCTTTAGCGCATTATCAGATTACTGATATTAATGCGACGCCTTCCAGCTTTTCGTCGGGTATTCATCAATTTTACGGGTTGGTGTCCAACGTAACGCGACTTGCAGATGGCAGCATTAAAGGTGTGCCAGCGTCAGAAGCTGAGGCAGAGAGTACTCCTGATTCTGCCCCTGATACTGGCGCTGGCACCGCCCCAGATGCAGGTGAATCCGGTGAAGCTGCTGATGAACCGGTACCTTTCAGGGTTCAGATTGCTGGTATTCAGCTCCTTACCGAAGGCGATGACATCCCGGCGACCACCTTTAACTGGACCGATCAGGCAGTGACTCCCACCGTTAATACCAGTGGCAAGGTGCTCGAACTGACTACCGGCCAGATCGATACTGATCAATTAGAAAGCGGTGTTGACCTGACGCTGCTGCTGGCACTTGATACTTACAACCGTATCCGCGCGAGCGGAAAGATGGGCGTAAAAGGAGACTATCCAGAAGGTCAGCTGGAGGTCGATGTCGAACAGCTCAACCTGGTCGATTTCAACCCGTATCTGGTTCAGGCCATGGGATATCGTCTTAAGAAAGGGATGTTGGGTGTCGACTCGACCATCAGTATCAACAACGGCCAGTTGGGTGGCAACGTCCTGATCAAACTTCAGAACAGCAGATTCGAGCCCGCCGATGAAGCAACCATTGATCGGTTGAGCAAGCAGATCTCAATGCCGGTTGAAACCGCGCTTTCTGTATTGAAGGACGATAACAACAATATCCGTCTTGACGTTCCGCTGTCTGGCGATATCACTCAGCCGGATGTTGGCATTAATGATGTTATCAACCAGATCAGTCGTAAGGCCTTGCGCACCGCGACTCTGTATTACCTTAAGCAGTCTCTGGTGCCGTATGGGCAGCTGATTAGCATCGCATCGTTTGCCGGAGATAAGCTGTTCGCGATTCGTCTGAATGATCTTGTGTATGAGCCTCAACAGCTTGAACTGACTGAAGAGCACATCAAGTATCTCGATACCATCGCTGGCATGATGTCGAAGAAACCCGAGCTGGAATTGCAGGCCTGCCCGATTGCAGGCAAGCAGGAAGTAGAAGCATGGGGCGATGCCTGGTACAGCGAAGTCGTGAAGCGCGGTGCTGCTGTGAAGGCTTACCTGGCAGAGAAAAAAGATAAGAACGATAAGTCGTTATCCGGGCGCGTGACGGTGTGTGCACCACAAAAAGGTGATATTCCTGAAGTAATACTTGGGGTGTGAGGAGGGTTTCTACGCTATCTTGCTGATTCGTATGCAATTTCTTCAGAAACACTTGCGTAACGCAAAGCGCCTGAGTAATATACGCACCACTTCAGGACTATAGCTCAGTTGGTTAGAGCGCTACCTTGACATGGTAGAGGTCCCCAGTTCGAATCTGGGTAGTCCTACCAAAATTTAAAAAGCCGTTGCAGCAATGCAGCGGCTTTTTTGTTTCTCGTCTTTCTTCTTGTTTCTCGCCTACCTTGCTAAACGCCCAGCAAGTGAGCAGCCAGCACCAGCTCTTCGACGCGTTCTTCCAGTGCGTTGGCGATATCAATACGCTCAAACCGCGACAGAGTATCCGCGTTACCCAGTGCCAGTGCATTGAGATGCAGGCAGGGCGTCAGCTGGTCAAAGTCACGCAGGTCGCCGCGTTTAACGACCGGCAGGAAAGGGCCCCGAAGTTGTTTGCGCACGAGCTGAAAGGCGGTTTCCAGCGGCAGCGTCTTTGACTTTTGGTTTCTCAACCTGAGATTGACGCCAACACCATCAGGCGTAGGGTGCAGTAACAGGCCAGTTGCTTTCACCGATTTTTCTGGAATGTGGGAGTAGGTGGTTGTGAAGTCGGCGGGGTCAGGCAAGATAACGACGGATGTCTTAGTGAAATAGGTATCGTAGTCGGCGTATACCTGGCGAAGCGCGGGGCTGTAGACGGGCAGAAATTCACTGAGATTGAGAAGAAACTGCTTGCCGAGTTCCTTCGCTCTCATTTCCTCCAGCGACCAGTGCAGGTCTGCTGTAATTGCCAGTTTCCTTTCGCGTAACCCTGCCACTTGGGGACCTTGTGTCAAAATAATGGCTCATTCTTACCCATTACTCAGTCAATTGGAAGGGTCTTTGTCGTCATAGGACGGTGTGCTCAGGCCACTGCTGGCTATACCTGATTGCAGTGGCCTGGAGCCTGGAGGCTCAATTGATGGTAAGACGACGCTGAGATTCCTGCTGTACCTTTTTCGGTAAGGTCAGCTGCAGCACACCGTTTTTATATTCCGCCGCGGACTTTTCGATATCGACATCCTGAGGCAGCTCGAAACTGCGTGATACTGAGCCGTAATAGCGCTCGCTGTGCAGCACGCGCTGATCATCGGACGTACTGTCTTGTTGTTTTATTTCAGCCTTAATCGACACTTTGGCGCCATCGATATCAACATGAATATCTTCCTTTGAAACACCAGGTATCTCTGCATGTATCAGGTAATTTTCACCAGCATCGCTGACGTCGACTTTTACACTCTTGGGCAGTGCCTCACCGTGCAGCGGTTTTACATAAAAACCTGAAGCAACATCGCGGAACAGGTCATCAAATAGGGTTGAACGATTTATTAAATGAGTCATAGAAGTTTCTCCACACCAAATAAAACACACGTGCGCACTTGCGCAAATCAGGGTTTCGCCTGGCGGATGAAGCACTCCCGGGATCGTGCTTTTCCGTTCGGTTACTTTCTATATAGGGGAGGATTTTTAGCTTCCAAGTGGTGAATACAAAAAAATTGATTCAGGTCATCAGAGATTTGCTTGTCACTAATCTGAAATCCTTCTGTCACGGATTTGCCAGATGACTGTCACCTGATAGTAAACGTTCGTTCTTAATGTGTCGGAGGATTTAAAACACTCAACGTATTAAAGGTTTAATCATGAAAGTGTGGAAACTTACAGCACTGGCAGCCATGGTTGCAGGTCTCTCGGCATGTGGCGGTGAAGACGGAAAAGACGGCGCTCAAGGGCCAGCAGGACCTCAGGGCCCACAGGGCGAGCAAGGTGAAACTGGTCAACAAGCACCATCGAACCCGGGACCTGCAGGCCCACAAGGACCGCAAGGCCCACAAGGACCGCAAGGCCCACAAGGTGAGCAGGGTGAGCAGGGTGAGCAGGGTGAGCAGGGTGACCAGGCGCCATCGAATGAAGATAACTCCATGTCGCTCAGCATTCTGCACATGAATGATCACCACTCACATATTGCAGCAGATGATTTCGGCTTTGATGTGTCTGAACTGGGTCTGGAGACAGGTGCTGAAGGTGGAGCAATTACCGAAGTTGACGTGACTTACGGTGGCTTCCCTATGATGGTGAGCCTGTTCAATAGCCTCCAAATGCAGTCAGATAATGTTCTGAAGCTGCACTCTGGTGATGCGATTACCGGCACACTGTATTACTCGCTGTTCAAAGGTCGTGCTGACGCCGACATGATGAACCAGATCTGCTTTGATGCTTTTGCTCTCGGTAACCACGAGTTTGATGATGGCGATACCGGTCTGGCGAACTTCCTTGATTCGCTGAACTCGTCTGCCTGTGTGACGCCAACGCTGGCAGCCAACGTGAACCCAGCTGAAGATTCTGCGATTGCTGAAGGCTACATCGAGCCTTACACCATCGTTGAGCGCGAAGGCCAGAAAATCGGCATCATCGGTATTGATATTGCCGGTAAAACGAAAAACTCATCCAGCCCGGATGAAGGCACTACCTTCTCTGACGAGACCACGACGGCACAGCAGACCATTGATGAACTGACGGGCATGGGTGTGAATAAAATCATCCTTATGACCCACTATCAGTACGCCAATGACCTCGAACTGGCTGCGGCACTCAATGGTGTAGACGTGATTGTTGGCGGTGACTCGCATACCCTCCTGGGCGACGAGACCTTCTCTGATCTTGGCTTCAACCCGCAAGGCGAATACCCGACAGTAGTTACTGATGCTGGCGGCAACACCGTATGTGTGGTTCAGGCCTGGGAATACGCTCACCTGATGGGCAAGCTGGATGTCGACTTCGACACTGACGGTAATGTCACATCGTGTTCTGGTCAGCCGTATATGCCAATCAGCACAACTTACGAATACGAATACAACGACGATGAAACGCGTGTTCTTACTGGCGCAGACGTTACTCGTGTGACCAGCGCTCTGACCAAAGAAGACGAGATCGTCGCTATCCAGCCAGATGCGACGACTCAGGCCATTCTCGATGTTTACGACGAAGACGTTGATGTACTCAAACAGACCGTGATCGGCACCAACGCCGAAGACCTCTGCCTTGAGCGTATCCCGGGTCAGGGTCGTTCAACTATCTGTGATACTTCGGCAACTTATGAGAACGGTTCTGATATCTCAAACGTCGTTGCAAAAGCCTTCCTGACGGTAACGCCGACTGCGGATATCGCCATCCAGAACGGTGGTGGTGTGCGTGTTGATCTGCCGGCAGGTGACGTTACTATTGCCGACGCCTTCACGCTGCTGCCGTTCTCGAACACACTTGTGATTCTGGATATGACAGGCCAGCAGATCATCGACGTCCTCGAAGATGCATTGGCTAACTTCCTTGATAATGAAGGTTCAAGTGGCTCGTATCCATACGCCTCAGGCTTGCGCTACGACATTGATGCATCACAGGCAAAAGGCAGTCGTGTCAGCAATGTCGAGGTGAACTCACAGGTTGCAGGTAGCTGGACAGCGATTGATACCGCCGCTACCTATCGTGTAGTGACTAACGACTTTATCGCCTCGGGCCGGGATGGCTACACCACCTTCAGCGTGCCATTCGACGCAGGTAATTACGAAGACACCTACACCGAATACGCTCAGGGCTTTATCGATTACGTCGAAGGCCTGACCGAAAACAGCCAGCAGGTTCAGAAACTGCCAATCGAAGAGTACTCAACGCAGCTCTTTATTGATGCAGATGGCTGTAACCACACTACCGATGCAGGCTGCGAGTAATCGTACATAGCGTTTAAGCGTGTATAACTTAACGGGAGCCTCGGCTCCCGTTTTTTATGGCGCTGCAATATTGCACCCGTAGGAGGGGAGCTTCTCCCCGACAGCTTCTCCCCGACAACGCTACCGATATTCTGCGGCATCGAATCCGCTCTTTACTCTGTAGGAGCGCTTCAGCCAGCTTGCCTGGCTATGCGCGATTTGCGGTAACCCCAACCATGTAGGAGGGGAGCTTCTCCCCGACCCGAACCCACACATGCACCTCACCCCCACACCCGGTATACTCAGCCATCAAGGCAGGGGAGGCCATATTCACCGCCACACGCCTCTCCCATACCAATAACGACAACGAAGCAGCACACATGAGCCGAACTCAGCAAGAATCCATCAATCAGGATCAGATCAACAAAGCCCTCTGGAACGCCTGCGACACCTTCCGGGGCACCATCAGCGCCGACACCTACAAAGACTTCATCCTGACCATGCTGTTCCTCAAATACATCTCAGACGTATGGCAGGATCACTACGACGGCTACAAAGCCGAATACGGCGACGAGCCAGAACTCATCGAAGAGATGATGAAAAACGAACGCTTCGTACTGCCCAAGTCAGCCAGCTTTTATGTTCTGTACGACCGCCGCCACGAGCCCGGCAACGGCGAACGTATCGACCAGGCACTGCACGCCATCGAAGAAGCCAACGGCACCAAACTCAAAGACGCCGGAAAGAGCGTGTTTCAGGACATCTCCTTCAACACCGACCGCCTTGGTGAAGAAAAGCAGAAGAACACCATCCTGCGTCACCTGCTAGAAGACTTCGCCAAACCCGACCTCAACTTAAAGCCCAGCCGAGTCGGCACGCTGGATGTGATTGGCAACGCCTACGAATACCTGATCAAAAACTTCGCGGCCAGCGGTGGCCAGAAAGCCGGGGAGTTCTATACCCCGCCTGAAGTTTCTGACCTGATCGCCGAACTGCTCGACCCACAACCCGGCGACAGCATTTGCGACCCGGCCTGTGGCTCGGGCTCACTGTTAATGAAATGTGGCCGCAAAGTCGTCGCCAACCACGGCAGTAAGGAATACGCCCTCTACGGGCAAGAAGCCATCGGCTCGACCTGGTCGCTGGCGAAAATGAACATGTTCCTGCACGGCGAAGACAACCACAAAATCGAATGGGGCGACACCATTCGTAACCCCAAACTTCTGGATAAAAACGGCGACTTAATGCTGTTTGATATCGTCACCGCCAACCCGCCGTTCAGCCTCGATAAATGGGGTCACGACGAAGCCGAGCACGACAAGTTCAGCCGCTTCCGCCGAGGCGTGCCGCCAAAAACCAAAGGCGACTACGCCTTCATCCTGCACATGATCGAAACCCTCAAACCCGCCTCAAAAGGGAAGAAAGGCGGGCGCATGGGCGTGGTCGTACCGCACGGCGTACTGTTCCGGGGCTCCAGCGAGGGCAAAATCCGCAAACAACTGATTGACGAAAACCTGCTCGATGCCGTGATCGGCCTGCCCGAAAAACTCTTTTACGGCACCGGCATCCCAGCGGCGATACTGATCTTTAAAACCAACAAAACCGAAGAAGCCGTCACCTTTATCGACGCCAGTCGCGAATTCAAAGCCGGTAAAAACCAGAACCTGCTGACTCAAGAAAACATCGCCAAAATCGTCGAGACCTATCACGCCGGTAACGACGTCGATAAATACGCCTACGTCGCCAGCCTCGATGAAATCAAAGAAAACGACTACAACCTCAACATCCCGCGCTACGTCGACACCTTTGAAGAAGAGGAAGAAATCGACCTGATGGCGGTGCGCGCCGAACGTGAGCAACTGAAAGCGCAACTGACAGAGTTAGAAGCGGAGATGGCTAAGTATCTGGAGGAGTTGGGATACGATGTGCAGGAAGCACAAGTGCCGGGAGCGAAGGGATACGTAGGAGCGGCGGGGGCAGGAGGTAAAGAATGAAATCTCCTACAGGGGGGGTTCACACAACTTTCGACAAGCATGTTGATTGTCTGACAGGATTTGCATTTAAGAGCAGCGGCTATTCGAATGATGAAAAAGATATCCGTCTGCTCAGAGGTGACAATATCGAGCCAGGAAATCTACGTTGGAGAGATGCCAAATACTGGAGTGATATAGAGGTTAAAAACCTTGAAAGATATCGACTTAAGGAAGGGGATTTTGTTATTGCGCTTGACCGTACATGGATTTCAGCTGGGCTTAAGGTAGCAGAAGTAACACAAGCAGATTTGCCTTGTTTACTTGTCCAGCGTGTAGCGAGAGTCAGAGCCAAAACTACGCTAGAGCAAAGCCTATTACGGCAGTACTTTTCTGGGCATCGTTTTGAACAGTATGTGAAATCAGTACAGACAGCGACTGCCGTTCCTCATATAAGTCCTAATGATATTAAAGAATTTCCAGTCTCTTTACCCCCACTCCCCGAACAAAAGAAAATCGCTCAAATCCTCTCCACCTGGGATAGGGCAATCATCACCACCGAACAACTGCTCGCCAACAGCCAGCAGCAGAAAAAAGCCCTGATGCAACAACTGCTTACCGGTAATAAGCGCCTGCTGGGTGAGAATGGGGTCAGGTTTAGTGGGGAGTGGAAGCGGATCGAATTAGGAGACTTGCTGGATTATCAACAGCCGACTCCCTATTTGGTTGAGAGCACTGAATACAGTGATGACTTTTCAACACCTGTTCTTACGGCTGGAAAGACGTTCATCCTCGGATATACAGATGAAGAGTCGGGAATATTTTCAGAACAACTGCCTGCCATAATTTTCGATGATTTTACTACTGACAGTAAGTTCGTGGATTTCCCTTTTAAGGCTAAATCCAGCGCTATGAAGATCCTGACAGCCAAGGAAGGTGTTTCAATAAAGTATGTATACGAAGCAATGCAGTTGCTGGATTTTTCTGTCGGAGGACATCAGCGACACTGGATTTCGATCTATTCTCGTCTGGTCATACCGTTTCCGGATGGCGAAGAACAACAAAAAATCGCTGCCGTTCTATCCACTGCGGATCAGGAAATCTCTACGTTGCAACAAAAGCTCGATGCCCTGAAGCAAGAGAAAAAAGCCCTGATGCAACAGTTATTGACGGGTAAGCGCCGGGTAAAAGTCCAATAAGGAGTTACAATGAAAGATATGGAAATCAATTTTTCACTGACTGACAGTAGTGGTGAAAAATTCCAGTTTTCGAGCTTTCGATCTTTGGTTGATTTTTGTAAAAAAGAGCGGGATTTTTGGCAGGATGAACTGAGGATAGTAAAAGAGAAAGGATTTCATCATAGGGATATACCTGATCAGTTTAGTTTTGCTCGGCAGTTGATGTCGTTGGTTGATTGGCATGAAGTTGCAAGTGATGGTCCTGGCAAGTGGGATCAAGTTCTCGTACAGAAGGAAATTCAGCATAAATGCTCGTCTTTAGGTCAACGCTTTTGGAGTAGTTGGCTATACAGTGGTCATGCTTATACTAAAACTTTTATTGCCTGCTTCAAGCAACATGGAAAACTAGCAGCTGAAGCCTTTTTATTTTATATCCAGAAGAAGCACTCCCAGGTTCCGGGGAATATGAGTTTTGATCAACTTAAAGGCTATATCGCAGCCTATGAGTTTGAGAATCAGGATTCTGATCTGGTTAAGCGCCGCAAAGGCGAGCGTGCTGCGATAGGAAAAATCCGGAAAGAGTTTGTTGAGAGTAAAGATCAGCTGTTTAGTGAAGTCGCAGCACTCAAGAACGACTATGAGAATTTGAGTGCAGAGGCGAAACAGGCACTGGTCGAAGAACTTGAGAGCTGGCAGCAACAGCGAACTGAAAATAACGAGAAAGTTGATCAGTCGATAACTGAATATCAAAGTTCCGTGTCTGATGCGATTGATGCCCATAATTCTGAGATCGAAGCCATCAAAGAAGAGTCCCGTAAAAAGATTCGGGCAATCGAAGAAACCTACGAAGAAAGACTGCGGCTGGAACCTGCGGCCAAATACTGGAAGGACTCTGCAAGTCGTTTGCGCAAGCAAGGTGGGCTCATTGGCTTGCTCATCATGGTTACAGTGGTTATCGGTCTGGTTGCTGGTGGTTATTTGTTTAATATATGGCTATCACACGAGAAGCTGCCGCTTGATCTGACCTCACTACAAGGCGTGCTGATCACCATTACAGTTCTGGCTATCTATGCCTATATTCTAAGGCTCTTGTCCAGGCTGACATTCAGTAGCTTCCACCTTATGCGGGATGCAGAAGAGCGCGAGCAGCTGACGTACCTCTATCTGGCCTTATCTAATGAAACAGACGTTGACGAAAAGTCCCGTGAGATCGTATTGCAGGCATTGTTCAGCAGGAGTGAAACCGGCCTGTTAACTAACGAACATGGGCCAGTGATGCCCGGTATGGACCTGAACCAGCTATTGAAAGGGATGGGGCGATGAGCTTATGAGGTTGGATGCAAAAGAACTTCGCTTCGATGGCGAAAATGGCCGCGACGAATTCAACAGAGTCAAAGTAGCAGATCAGGTTATTCGTCTATTGACATCAAATATTGACGTATCACCAATGGTCATTGATGGCGCTTGGGGAACGGGTAAAACGGAATTTACGCACAAGCTAATTAATAGACTACAGGATCAAAATCCTGAATATCGCTCAGTATATATTGATGCATTTCGAGCTGATCATGCTAATGATCCCTTGATGACGATTCTTGCCGAGTTAACAACCCTCATCGAGGACGATGTGGGCAAAAAATGTTTCGTGGATAAGGCTGTGCCAGTGCTGCGCTATGGTATCAAAGCGACTCTCAAAGCTACGGTAAGTCATGTACTTCGCCAAAATGCTGATGATATAGCGGGTGATCTTGGAGCTAATATTGAGCAGGCCGCCAATGATGCTATTGACGCAAGTATTCGATCGATGTTGAAAGATCATGAGCAAGCTGAAAAAAGCTTGAGTGCTCTTCAAAATCTTTTGGAGGGGGTTGCAGAGAAAAGTCCATTTCTAATATTTGTAGATGAGCTAGATCGATGCCGTCCTGACTTTGCTGTAAGCATGCTGGAAGTCATTAAACATGTGTTTGACGTAGATGGCGTTAAGTTTGTCCTTGTTACTAATACTTCTCAGCTAAGAGCCTCAATAAACCATCAATATGGTTCGGTTGTCGATTCGCAGAGGTACTTGGATAAGTTTCTTAAATTTCGTTTTGAGCTCTCTAACTTTGAGAAACATGGTGAATATAGAAAAACCTATATAGCAGAAAGGTTTTTTGATGATCTAATATTAGCTTCAGATCAACTCTGGGACTCAAAACTTCGTCATAGATCAGGGGGCCCTTTAAATGAATACTGCAAGGATCTGATAACTAGAAATGGATTGTCATTACGGGAAATACAGACTTATATACGGTATATTGAAATATATTCGAAGCTAAGAAATAACCACAAATACGACTGGCACTATGCTTTTGAAGCTATTTCTTTACTCGCAATATTTATCAGCGTATTCCGTCCAGAGATAACTGAAAGAATATATTCTGGTGTGTACAGTGGTGCTGATATTTCATTATTATTTGGTTTTCAATCTCCTATTCAGGAGGGGGAGCGTCCTACAAGGGACTTGATAGACGTTATTGGTTGGTACTTGTGTTCCCAGGCACAAGTAGAAAATAGCTACTGGTTAGAAACTAAGAGCGCCGAGTTTACTGTGATGAAGTCCTCGTTTGAATCCATGTTTAGTGGCTTCGATCGCGATGAGAGGCCTACGTTCGAATACATCATCAGTACTATGGATCTTTTGAGGCTAATATAGCCCCCAAGTTTAAAATAACTTTACTACCAAACCGGAGTACTGGTAATGGCTGTTCAGCAGGCCCCAAAATTTCAGGAAGAATACAGCGCAAAACTACCCGCGCTGACGCTATTGACCAGCCTTGGGTGGTCGTTCCTCTCACCTGCTGAGGCGCTGGCCAAGCGTGGCGGCAAGTACGATCAGGTGGTGCTGCGGGATATTCTGCGGACCGAACTCGAAAAGCGCACCTTCAATTTCGCTGGGCAGACACATTCGTTGTCGGCAAAAGCCATTGATAACCTGATCGCTGAAATCTGTAGCCCGGCACTGAACGAAGGCCTGCTGAATGCCAATGAGCGCCTATACAACCACATGCTGTATGGCATTTCGGTCACTGAGTTCGTAGACGGCAAAAAAGCCAACCCAACCATTGCCATCATCGACTGGCAGAACCCTGCGAATAACAGTTTTACCTTTACGGAAGAGTTTATCGTCACCCGCTCGGGTGGTGCGGGCTCGTCGGCCCAGGATACCCGCCGCCCGGACATCGTCTGTTTTGTGAATGGCATCCCCTGGGTGGTGATCGAGGCCAAACGCCCGGATGGCAGCAGCCGCAAAGGGCCGACCATTGATGAAGGCATCTCGCAATCGTTGCGTAACCAACGCCATGATGAAATCCCGCAGTTATTCGCTTACAGCCAGTTGCTGTTGTCGGTGAATGGCATTGATGCACGTTATGGCACTTGCGAAACCAAGAAGAAGTTCTGGGCGGCCTGGCGTGAAGAAGACATCACCGATGCTGAGATGTTTGTCAGTAAGAACCGGGCACTCAGTGATGCCCAGAAGAAGGGTTTATTTAGCCACCGTAATCCGGATGATCTGGCGTGGTACGAAAATCTGATTGCAGGCGGTGAGCTGGCAGTCTCCGAGCAGGACAAAATGCTGATCAGCCTGGTCAGCCCGGAGCGCCTGCTGGAAATGACGCGCTATTTCACGCTGTTTGATAAAAAAGTCGGCAAGATCGTCGCGCGTTATCAGCAGGTGTTTGGGATTAAGCGTCTGATTGAGCGCATCAATACCCGAGATGCGTCTGGAGGGCGTGAAGGCGGTGTTATCTGGCACACCACAGGCTCGGGTAAGTCGTTCACTATGGTGTTTTTGAGTAAGGCGTTGATTCTTCACGACAGCCTGAAACAGTGCCGGATACTGGTCGTTACTGACCGTGTCGATCTTGAAACTCAGTTGAGCAAAACATTCGCCAGCGGTGGTGAACTGGCGACGTCAAAAGATAAAGACGCGGCAATGGCGACCTCGGGCGCTCGCCTTGCTGAGCAGATCGGCAAGGGCACTGAGCGGATTATGTTCTCACTGATTCAGAAGTTTAACTCGGCCACCAAGCTGCCCGAGTGTCATAACGACAGTGCTGATCTGATCGTACTGATTGATGAAGGCCATCGCAGCCAGGGTGGCGAAAACCATATTCGCATGAAGCTTGCCTTGCCCAATGCATCGTTCGTGGCCTTTACCGGCACGCCACTGCTGAAAGACGATAAAACCACCAATAAATTCGGCCCCATCGTGCATGCTTACACTATGCAGCGCGCGGTAGAAGATAAAACCGTGACGCCGCTGCTGTATGAAGAGCGGGTCCCGGATATTGATGTGAACGACCGCGCCATCGACCGTTGGTTTGAGCGAATTACCGAAGGCCTGACAGATCAGCAGAAGGCCGATCTGAAGCGTAAGTTCTCAAAGAAAGGGCAGGTCTACGGAGCCGATGAGCGAATTCATTTGATTGCGCTGGATATTGCCAATCATTTCGTGAAGAACATACCCGATGGGCTCAAAGGTCAGCTTGCCTGCGACAGCAAAGCATCCGCTATTCGTTATAAAAAATATCTGGATGACGCCCAAGCACTTTGGCCAGAAGGCAATAGGTTTGAGTCAGCGGTCGTGATGAGCCCACCCGATACCCGTGAAGGCAATACCGCTGTGGACGAGGCGTCAACGCCAGAGGTCGCGCAATGGTGGAAAGAGCACGTCGGCAATGAAGACGAAAAGACTTATACCAAGCAGTTGATCGAACGTTTTGATAAGGATGATTCGCTTAAGCTTCTGATCGTGGTAGATAAGCTACTGACCGGCTTTGACGAGCCAAAGAACGCGGTGCTGTACATCGACAAACCGTTAAAAGAACACAACCTGATTCAGGCCATTGCGCGGGTGAATCGCCTGCACCCGAAAAAAGACTTTGGTTTACTGATCGACTATCGCGGCATTCTGTCTGAACTGGATACCACCATCCAGAAATATCAGGACCTGGCGTCGCGTACCCAGGGCGGCTACGACATCGACGATATTGCCGGCCTCTACAACCAGATGAGTACCGAGTACAAGCGTTTGCCGCAGTTGTACAAACAGCTTTGGGCCATTTTTGATGGCGTAAAAAACAAAGCGGACCCTGAGGCGATGCGCCGCGTGCTGCTACCCAACATCGAAGAGCGAGCGCCAGCAGGGGCAAATGAGCAAAGCGAGTTGGTCGATGTCAATCTGAAACGTCGCGAAGATTTTTATCAGGCGTTAACGGCCTTCGCCACTTGCCTCAAGGTCGCGTTGCAGTCGGTGACCTTCTTTGAAGATAAAAGCTTTACCGATGAGGATCGTCATCATTACAAAGAAACCCTGAAAGCCATGACGTCTCTGCGTCAGACTATTCAGCGCGATACGGGCGAGCGGATTGATTACGACGAGTATGCAGAAAAAGTAAAACAACTCATCGACAAACATGTGGTGGGTGTTGAAGTACGCGAGCCCGGTGGCCAGTATGACGTGGGCAATATGGGAAAAAGCCAGAAACCTGAAAACTGGACCGACAATAAGACCCGCAACGAAACCGATATCATCAAAACTCGCGTTACCAAGATGATTGAGCAGGATCTTCAGGATGACCCTTACGCGCAGGAGGAGTTCTCCAAGCTTTTGCGACAGGCGATTGAAGAGGCCGAGGCGCTGTTCGATCATCCGTTGAAGCAGTACATGTTGTTCCGTGACTTTGAAGAGCAGGTGCAGGAACGGCGCCTGGATGATCTGCCGGATGCTTTTTCGGGCAACCGTCACGCGCAGGCGTACTTTGGTATCTTCAAGAAGGTACTGCCAGAGGCACTGGCAGTGATGGATGAGCAGGTTCAGAACCGCTGGGTAGAACTGGCATTTGAGGTAGACCGCCAGGTAGAAACCGCCGTCGCAGAGAACTCAATTAACCCTCAGAATATTGAGGCTGACATCCGTAATAAGTTGCTGCCGATGTTGTTTAAGTACTGCAAAGACGTTGGCGCCGGGCTGGATAAAGTGAAAAAGATGGTTGAGCTGATCGTGCAGATTACTCGTGTTGGCCTGAGCAATAAGTAACCTATGAACGTGCCTGTTCGCCCCAAGGGCGAGTTAATGAGCTTTTATTACGGGGATGAAAAGATCTCGTTCACCCGCTTGGCCAGAAAGTCCGAAAGCTCAAAAGTATTGATCAAAGTACACCCGGATTGCCAGGTAGTTGCGTTGGCACCAGAAGCCGCGAGCCGTGACTCGGTGTTATCTGCTGTTAAAAAGCGTGGCCGGTGGATTTATCAGCAGCTTTCAGAATTTAAAACACAGTTGGCAGACTATCAGCCACGTCAGTTTGTGAGCGGCGAGAGCCACTACTATCTGGGTAAGCAATACCTGCTCAAAGTGATTGAAGATTCTGAGGCGAAGCAGTCAGTAAAACTGCTGCGCGGTTCGATAGAAGTGACGGTCAGAAGTAAGTCACAGGACAAAGTCTCTGGACTTTTAAAAGACTGGTATCGGCTGCGGGCAAAAGAAACCTTCTCCAAGCGTCTGGATGCCGTATTGGAGCAAGCGCTTTGGGTTGAAAAACGACCACCGATGAGAGTGCTCACTATGCAGACTCAATGGGGGAGCTGTTCGCCTAATGGCAGGATTACATTGAATCCGTATCTGGTAAAAGCCCCACGGGAATGCATCGACTATGTAATTCTTCATGAGTTGTGCCATATCGCTGAGCACAATCACAGTGAGCGGTTTTATCGCTTGATGGGGCGGGTCATGCCAGATTGGGAGAAAACCAAAGAACGGCTGGATAGTATGGCAGGGAAGTTGTTTTTATAGATCTTAGCATGGAGGCAAGAATGGAAACTGAATTGATCATCACGGAAATAATCGAGAAGCGCTTTGCTCCCGGTATTGATAGTACATACCTGAAATGTCGGTTATCTGATGGGCGAATGGCAGCGTTTTGGTGCGACTATGGAGAGCTTGGCGAAAATATTCGAATGGTTGAGCAAGCCACGCTGCCTGTAAAAGTTGATCTGGCGGATTATGTGTGTTGTTTAGCTACACCTTATGAGAGAAATAACTACGGATTAGCTTTTAGCGTGCCTGAGTCAGCAGATATTTCTGTAGAGAGTTTGGCTGGATAATAGCGTGCCGAGATAAAAATTGATGGAGAATGGAATGAAAGCCGCGACAATCAAACTCTTTTTAGTTCATGGACGACCGAATGGTCTCAGAACTGCAGAGCTTTCTAATTGGTCTGGCAAGGCTGTAGCAGCACCCCGCACGGAAATATCAGAGCTTCTGAAGCGTGAGGAGTTATTAAGCCCAGGCTTTTACCTCCTGACGGGTGTTGATCCTGATTCAGGAGATCGCGCTATCTACATCGGTGAAGCGGAGAATGTTGCTAATAGATTGAAAGGGCATGCGTCAAAGGATTTCTGGAACGCCGTGACTGTCTTTGTTTCGAAAGATGAAAACCTCACCAAGGCTCATATACGGTACTTGGAAGGTGCACTAATCGAACGAGCCAATACTAATAGTTCGTCAGTTGTTATGAATTCGATGAGTACTGGTGCAAGGCTTCCGGAGTCGGATGCTGCTGAAATGGATGTTTTCCTTGAGAAGTGCCTCCAACTGCTACCCGTACTTGGCGTATCTGACTTTAACGAAAGGATTGATCAGGTCAGCGACTCTAACGATCTATTGTATTGCAAAATAAAAGGTTTAACTGCGACGGGCAAACGTACCGCAAATGGATTTTTAATTTTTTCAGGGTCACAGGCCGTATTAGATCACCGACCCTCTGCTACCCGGATGAGAGAGAAAAGAGAACAGCTCATCGAAAAAGGCCTTCTTACACAGAACGGTGATCATTTGATATTTGCCAAAGACGTCGAGTTTGGCTCACCAAGTACGGCTGGGAGTGTAGTGCGTGGTGGAAATACAAACGGGTTGATCCACTGGAAAAACTCAAAGGGTGTCCAGCTTAAAGAGCTAGAGTCATCTGATATTTTGAAATAACCAAACTGGATAGCTAATCGCGCATAGCCAGGCAAGCTGGCTGAAGCGCACCTACAAGGTGGTGAGGTCATGGCCAAATCGCGAATAGCCTTCGGCTGATTCGCTCCCACAGGGAATGTGAATTGTTGAGTGTTCGGTGGGTACTACACAACATTGGTTTACGTGGCGAGTTTGTCGGGAAGAAGCTTCCCTCCTACATGGCTGAGGCTTTCTGCGAGGTTTCGCGCATAGCCAGGCAGGTTGTCGGGGAGAAGCTCCCCTCCTACAGGTTTATAGGTCCAATCGCGAATAGCCTTCGGCTGATTCGCTCCCACAAGGAGATAGGCTGGTTTCCTTTACAGGGAGGCCTTTGCGGAGAGGCTGTCGGGAAGAAGCTTCCCTCCTACAGGGTTCATGGCTTTCTGCGAGGTTTTCGCGCGTAGCTAGGCAGGTTGTCGGGGAGAAGCTCCCCTCCTACAGGTTTATATGTCCAATCGCGAATAGCCTTCGGCTGATTCGCTCCCACAAGGAAACAGGCTGACTTCTTTGGCAGGGAGGTCTTTGTGGAGAGGCTGTCGGGAAGAAGCTTCCCTCCTACATGGTTCAGGCTTTCTGCGAGG
>Ga0208203_1000067_pt1 | contig 51996 bp, 46 predicted proteins | sample DeeseametaMP2914_FD_184167 | JGI IMG/M metagenome (GOLD analysis project Ga0208203, IMG submission 184167) | Marine microbial communities from the Deep Atlantic Ocean - MP2914 (SPAdes) | ecosystem: Environmental > Aquatic > Marine > Oceanic | place: West of Santa Cruz de la Palma, Atlantic Ocean...
GGGGCTTAAAACACCTGAAGAAGTGCACAAAAAAGCCGCCTCCTATACGGAAGCGGCTCCTTGAAACCTGACAACCTATGTCAGGACGGGACACGGTCAGGAATTACTCCTGACCCTTCTGGCGGTTGTCAAAGCGCGGTGGCTCATAGCGGTCGATCAATCCGAAGGTCGCTTTGTTGAGGAACGAGCCTTCCTGATCAATACCCACTTCGCTTAGGAAGTTGCCGTCTTTGTCCAGGTTTGGATGATCGGGGTAGTTTCTGCGCAGCACGGTGAGTGTCTGCTCTGCAAGGTCGTCCATGCCCAACAACAGGTAGGCTTGAACCATCACTGCCAGCGCGTCCGGCACGGCCGGCGTCTGCGGCAGGTTCTCAATCACATAGCGGCCACGGTTAGCTGCGGCCAGATAGGCTTTGCGCTTGAAGTAATAGTTCGCCACGTTAATTTCGTAACGGGCCAGTCGGTTGCGCAGATAAATCATCCGCGCCCTGGCATCGTCGGCGTAGGCGCTGTCGGGGAAGCGTTGGAGCAACTGACGGAAGTCTTCAAAGGACTGGGTAGCTGCGCCTGGATCGCGCTGGGTCATGTCGGTGGGAATAAACCGCTCGAGTAAGCCTTCGCCCTCGGTGTAGTTAGAAAGGCCGCGCATATAATAGGCGTAGTCGACTTTCTCGTGGCCGGGGTGCAGACGAATAAATCGGTCGGCGGCGGCGACGGCGGCTTCGTTATCACCCGCTCGATAGTGGGCGTAAATGATTTCCAGCTGTGCCTGCTCGGCGTAGGGGCCGAAGGGATAACGACTTTCCAGCATTTGCAGGTTCTGAATGGCAAGTGAAAAATTCTTGCTGTTCAGGTAGCCTTGCGCGGTTTCGTAGATCTCCCGCTCCGACAGCTCAGGCCGGTCCGGTTTACTGGCACAGGCAGCCAGCGTGCTTATTAGTAGGAGTGCTAGGAGCTTGGTAAACGCGTTCATGTATCCGTTCCAGATGGCGGAAAAACCCCGCTTTGCGAGGGCCTGCTATTTAACCACAGCGGCAGGGTGGTATAAAGGAGGCCCCGGAGATTCACTATGACAGAAATTATCAATCGCCAGGAAGCCGTACCGGCCGCCTTGAACTATGCGCGTTTCGACCAGGCGGCCAGCAGCATGTTCCCCGAATTTTCCCGTTCGCGTTTGCAGGCCTGGATTAAGAGCGGTGCGCTCAAGGCCAATGGCGAGGTATTGCGTCCCCGCGACAAGGTGCACGAGGGAGACGTACTCAGCCTTAGTGCCGAGCTGCAGCCAGAGGGGCGCTTTGAGCCCGAGCCTATTGCGCTGGATGTGGTCTATGAAGACGAGGATATCCTGGTTATCAATAAGCCCGCTGGTCTGGTCGTGCACCCCGGTGCTGGCAATCCCGGCGGCACGCTGCTTAATGCACTGCTCAATCACAGCCCGGTGATGGACACGCTGCCGCGCGCCGGTATCGTTCACCGTCTTGATCGCGATACCACGGGTCTGATGGTGGTGGCGAAAACGCTGGAAGCCCATAACGATCTGGTCATGCAGTTGCAGGCTCGCGACGTCCACCGGGAATACGATGCGGTGGTGATGGGCAGCATGACCGGTGGCGGTGTCGTCGACGAGCCGATGGGGCGACACCCGCAGCAGCGTACGAAAATGGCGGTGCTGCAAGTGGGGGGCAAAGAGGCGATTACTCACTATCGTCTGCAAAAACGTTACCGAGACCACAGCCATGTGCGCTGCTTTCTGGAAACGGGGCGTACCCACCAGATTCGCGTCCATATGGCGCATATTCGCCATCCCTTGGTCGGCGACAGCACGTATGCCGGGCGACCGCGTCTGCCCAAGGGCGCGAGCGAGGAGCTGGTGGATATGCTGCGAACCTTTCCGCGCCAAGCACTGCATGCCCGCAAACTGGAGCTGCAGCATCCACGCAGCGGCGATACCCTGAGTTGGGAAGTACCTCTGCCGGACGATATGAAAGCCCTGCTGGCGGTACTTGATGCCGAGGAAAAACGGCGGTGATACTGCCCGACTGGCCTGCGCCAGCGAATGTACTGGCGGTGAGCACCGAGCGGGAAGCGCTGTCGGGCGGCGGTGCCAGCGAAGGGGATTACGCCAGTTTTAATCTTGGCGACCATGTGGGCGATCACCCCGATGCCGTGGCGGCTAATCGCCGCGCTTTGTTGGATGATTTAAAGCCAAGGGGTGTCGAGGCTATCCAGTGGCTTCAGCAAGTGCACGGCACCGCCGTGTTTCACGCGAATGAGGTATCGCCTAATGCAGTGCCCCCACCGGAAGCCGATGCAGTGATGACTGATCGTCGCGGGCTGGCACTGGCAATTATGACCGCCGATTGCCTGCCGGTATTGTTCTGTGATCGTCGGGGCACGCAGGTGGCTGCTGCCCACGCGGGCTGGCGGGGACTGTGTCAGGGCGTGCTGGCAGAGACCATCGCGTCTTTTACTTGCTCCCCGGATACCTTGATGGCCTGGATGGGGCCCGCAATCTCGATCCGGCATTTTGAGGTAGGAGTGGAGGTGCGGGATACCTTTCTCGACGCGTTTTCAGGGCCGTCAGCAGAAGACATTGCCCGCTGTTTTGTCTCTCAGCCTGGGGGCGGCGACAAATTTCACGCGGATCTCTATCAACTGGCCCGTCTTCAGTTGAAAAGCTGTGGTGTTGCCGCCATATACGGGGGACAGCACTGCACGTTTGCCGATGAGAGTCGTTTTTACTCTTACCGGCGCCAGCCGCGCTGTGGCCGTCAGGCAAGCTTGATTGCCCTGGTGTAGCGTCACGGAAGTCGCGCATTTTTTTCAGCACACCTTGAAACTCCGTTACGCAACCCCATCTCTATAAAAGACCTTATTAATAGTGTGGTTAATGCCGCGCTGATGGAGATGCCGCTTATGCGTATTGATCGATTCACCAACTCACTGCAAACCGCGCTGGCCGATGCCCAGTCGCTGGCGCTGGGGCGCGACCATCAATATATCGAACCTGAGCACCTGCTGGCCGCGATGCTGAAGCAGCAGGGCGGTTCCGTGCGTCCGCTGCTCAGCCAGGCCGGCGCGCAAGTCGCCTCTCTGGATACCGCCGTGAATGCGGCCCTGGATAAACTGCCTCGCGTCGAGGGCGCGCCGGGCGATGTACACGTCTCACAAAGCCTGGGGCGGGTTTTTAATATTACCGACAAGCTGGCGCAACAGCGCGGCGACGCCTATGTCTCCAGCGAGCTGGCGGTGCTCGCCATGCTGGAGTCGGCCAGTTCGGTCAGCAAGTTGCTCAAGGATGTGGGCGTGGACAAAGCGGCGCTTGAGGCCGTGATTGAAAAGTTACGAGGAGGGCAGGCGGTGAACGACGCCTCTGCAGAAGAAAACCGGCAAGCGCTGGAGAAATACACCATCGACCTGACTGAGCGCGCGGAGTCCGGCAAGCTCGATCCGGTGATTGGTCGCGACGATGAAATCCGCCGCACTATTCAGGTCTTGCAGCGCCGCACCAAGAACAACCCGGTGCTGATCGGTGAGCCCGGCGTGGGTAAAACGGCGATCGTCGAGGGCTTGGCGCAGCGCATTATCAACGGTGAAGTGCCCGAGGGTCTGAAAGACAAGCGAGTGTTGTCGCTGGATCTGGGGGCGCTGCTGGCCGGTGCCAAATTCCGCGGTGATTTTGAAGAGCGCCTCAAATCGGTTCTGAATGAGCTGGCCAAAGAAGAAGGTCGGGTCATCTTATTTATCGATGAGCTGCACACGATGGTCGGAGCGGGCAAGGCCGATGGCGCGATGGACGCGGGTAATATGCTTAAGCCAGCGCTGGCTCGTGGCGAGTTGCACTGCGTGGGCGCGACGACGCTGGATGAGTATCGCCAGTACATTGAAAAGGACGCCGCGCTGGAGCGTCGCTTCCAGAAGGTCCTGGTGGATGAGCCCTCGGAAGAAGACACCATTGCAATTCTTCGCGGCCTGAAAGAGCGCTACGAAGTTCACCACGGTGTTGATATCACCGACTCGGCAATTATCGCCGCGACCAAACTCTCGCAGCGCTATATCACCGACCGGCAGTTGCCCGACAAGGCCATCGACCTGATCGATGAGGCCGCCAGCCGCATTCGCATGGAAATCGACTCCAAGCCGGAGGTGATGGATAAGCTTGAGCGCCGTTTGATCCAGTTGAAAATTCAGCGCGAGGCGGTGAAAAAAGACGAGGATGAGTCTGCCCGCAAGCAGTTGGATAAACTCGATGCAGATATCGACAAGGTGGAGAAAGAGTACGCTGATCTGGAAGAAGTCTGGAAGGCGGAAAAAGCCACCCTAAGCGGCAGCGCCCAGGTGAAGAGTGAACTGGAGCAAGCGAAGCTGGATCTGGAGGCGGCCCGTCGCAGCAGTGATCTGAGCAAAATGTCTGAGCTGCAATACGGCGTAATTCCCGAGCTGGAGAAACAGCTGGCGTCGGCGGATGCGGCTGAGCACGGCGAGATGCAGCTGCTGCGTAACAAGGTATCGGACGAAGAAGTGGCCGAAGTGGTGTCCCGCTGGACAGGCATTCCGATCAGCAAAATGCTGGAGGGCGAGAAAGACAAACTGCTGCGCATGGAAGACGCGCTGCACAAGCGCGTGGTGGGGCAGGCCGAGGCGGTGGATGCAGTGTCCAATGCAGTGCGTCGCAGCCGGGCGGGCCTGAGCGACCCCAATCGCCCCAACGGGTCTTTCCTGTTCCTGGGGCCGACCGGTGTGGGCAAAACCGAGCTGTGTAAGGCATTGGCCAATTTCCTGTACGACAGTGAAGAGGCCATGGTGCGCATCGACATGTCGGAATTCATGGAGAAGCACTCCGTGGCACGGCTGATCGGTGCCCCTCCGGGCTATGTGGGTTACGAGGAAGGCGGTTATCTCACCGAAGCGGTGCGCCGTCGGCCTTATTCACTGCTGCTCCTTGATGAGGTGGAGAAAGCGCATCCGGATGTGTTCAACATTTTGCTGCAGGTGCTGGATGACGGTCGACTGACCGATGGCCAGGGTCGCACCGTGGACTTCCGCAACACAGTGATTGTGATGACCTCCAACCTCGGTTCGGATGTGATTCAAGAGCTGACCCGCAATGGCGCCGAGTATGGCGCGATCCGCAATGCCGTAATGGATGTGGTATCCGGTCACTTCCGCCCCGAGTTTATCAACCGTGTTGATGAGCTGGTGGTGTTCGAGCCGCTGGCGAAGGATCAGGTGCGGGCGATTGCCAATATTCAGCTCGAGATCCTCAACAAGCGTCTGGCCGAGCGCGAACTAAGCCTGGTGTTGAGTGACGAAGCGATGGATCGCCTGGCGGAAATCGGCTTCGACCCGGTATTCGGTGCACGGCCGCTGAAACGCGCGATCCAGCAACAGATCGAAAACCCGTTGGCACAGCGTCTGTTGCAGGGAGAATTTGTTCCGGGACAGCAAATCCGGGCAGAAATTGATGGAGATCAACTCAGCTTCAAGGCGGCGACGTTACAGTAGCCCTGCGACAAAGCAACCCGCCCTTTACATGCCCGGCTCTCCCGCCGGGCTTTTTTTTGATCCAATCACCGTCCGCACCTCGTACGCCTAGTTGCAAAAAATAAGTACATTTACGTACATTCGAGGTGATGTCATGAGAACTGTCCGATTTGTAAGTCGGTTCGCGCTGCCAGCGCTGACCGCGGCTGTGTTTGCAGTGAGCGCAAACGCTTCTAGCCACAGGGAAGCACCATTTATCGCTGGCGCACCCAAAGTCGACGGAACCGACTTCTATCTCTTTCGCAGTTATGAACCCGGCCGCGATGGTTTCATCACGGTTATCGCAAATTACCAGCCGTTGCAGGATGCCTATGGTGGCCCCAACTACTTCACCATGGATCCTCAGGCGCTGTACGAGATTCACATCGATAACAATGGCGACTCGCGAGAAGATTTGACCTTCCAGTTTCAGTTTTCCAATGCCTACGGGCAGGCGAATGCCAGCGGACTGATCAGTGACGGCCAGGTGAAAACCGGGGAGGACGAGCAGGGCGGCGATATTTTGGTTCAGGTGCCACTTGCTGCCGTCGGAGGCGGTAGCGGTACCTCGCCGGGGCTGCTGAACGTGGTCGAGACATTTACGGTGGACCTTGTCACCGGAGACCGTCGCAGTGGGCAGGAGAGTTCGGTGACCAATCTTAGCTCCGGTGCCAGCCAGTTCGTGAAGCCCGTTGATAACATCGGCAACAAGACGATTCCCGATTACGAAGGCTATGCGGCGCAGTTTGTTTACGATATCGCCATCCCTGGCTGCAGCAGCTCTGGACGGATGTTTGTCGGTCAGCGGCAGGAAGGCTTTGTGGTGAACCTCGGTCAGGTATTTGATCAGGTGAACCTCAACCCGCTGGGTGCGCGCGACAGTGCCAGCAACACGATCGGCGACAAGAACGTGACCTCGCTGGCGCTGGAACTGCCTATTTCCTGTGTTACTACCGACACTGAAACCGTAGTCGGTGCCTGGACGACGGCGAGCAAGCCGCAAGCCCGTCTGTTGAACTCGAAGCCGGTGGGGCCGGTCGCCGACAGTAATGGTCAGGGCCCCAGTGTTGAGGGCGGCGCCTGGACGCAGCTTTCGCGATTGGGCAGCCCGTTGGTGAACGAGGTAGTGATCGGTATTACCGACAAAGACAAGTTCAATGCCAGCGAGCCCGCTGACGACGTGAGCAATTTCGCCAACTATGTGCTGTACCCGACACTGCCGGTGCTGGTCGATGTGCTGTTCCCCGGTGCCACCACCGTTCCTGCGACCCCGCGTAACGACCTGCTGGCGGCATTCGTTACCGGTGTGGCGGGCCTGAACCAGCCGGCATCCGTTCAGCCCGGCGAAATGCTGCGTTTGAACACGCAGATCGCGCCAGCGCCGCTGGTTTCCCAAGGCGAACTGGGCTTCCTTGATTGTGATTTGGCCGGCTTCCCCAACGGTCGTCGTCCGGTTGACGATGTGGTCGATATCGCCCTTACCGTGGCACTGGGTGCGATTACTGCCAACAACCCCAACCAACTGCAAACCTGCGATCTCAGCGGCGTAGCTCCGGTAATCGTCAACGCTGGCGCGGTGGCAAATGACGGCGCCAAGCCCGATCGCTTCAGCTACCTCTCTGGCTTCCCGTATCTGGCGACACCCATCGCGGGTTCACCCTGAGGCCAATGGCGCAGACAGGAGAGAGAGTGATGAAAAAGTGGATACTGTTCGTTGGGTTCATAGTAAGCATCAGCGCCTGTTCGTGGGATGATGATGGCGATGGTCGCCAGAAGGCTGATCGCGATGGGGTCTTTGCTGCCACCTTTGCACAGGCCTTCAATCAGCAGCCCAATGACGAGCCGATTGATGTCAACGGCGTGAAGCCGGAAACGCTGGATCAGCAGTCTTATGACGGCTTCATAAAATAGCCAGGCGATTTAGCAGAACGAGGGGGCGACATGATCGCCCCCTCTTTGTTAGGGCTCTGTAGGAATCGTTAGGGAGGAAAGATGGTGCCCAAGGACATATGGCTATTCACGCTTGGCCTGCTGATGGCGGGTGCGGTGGATGCGGCGATTCCGCCTGTTGCCTGGCCTGCTGATGAGTTTCGTTTGGCAAAGGTTCCCCTCGTTGTCGCTCCGCCTCAAGACCCGACGTCCGCCAAAAAGGCGGATGTGGCTGAGCTGCTCGACGAGGTCGAGCAGGCCATCCGCGCTTTTCGTGAACAGGGGAACCCCCGCCGTTTGGGAGAAGCCGAGCGTCTGCTCAACGGCGACCTTTCCGCGGAGGAGGTCAGTCGTGATCAACGCTGGCGTTATGCCTTCTTGCAGTCGCAACTGGCCCAGAGCCTGCACCAGTTCGAGCGCGCCTGGCACTATTTGACGGAGGCTGAGCGGAGTATTCAGCAACTCGAGGAGCCTGACAGGCGTCGCGATGCGACGATGCAATGGTTACTGGCGGCCTACCACTTGGCTTTAGTTCAGGGGGATTACGCGGTAGCGCAGGGTCACTGCGCGGCGATGGGAGAGCTTGTTGCGAGCCTTTACCGTCAGGCCTGCCAGATATACTTGCGCGGCCTTCGGGAGCAAGACCCCGGTGCCTTGAACGAGCTGCAAGCACTGATCGCGAACCACTTGCTTGGCGGCGATGTCGCTTTGCATTGGATAGCGGTCTCTCGAGCAGACCTTGCCGACCGCTTTGCCGATGACAGTGCGCTCGACGCATGGCGGATGGCGCTGCTGCTTTCACCTGAAGATCGTTACACCCGTTCCAGATACTGCGAAGCCGCACTTAGTGCGGAACAGTTCCAGCGGGCACTGAGCCTGAGCGCGGCTGAGGCGGATGATGAGGCGATGCTGTTGTGCCGTTTGATGGCCCTGCATGGGCTGACATCGCAGGCGTCTGTCGACGCGGACCTGCAAGCGGACTACCTGCAACTGCGAGCGCAGGTAGAGCAACTCTTCACCGAAATGGCGCGGAGGGGGGGCATTCCCGCCAGTCGACACCGTGCGCGTTACCTGCTTGAGATTGAGGGGCGGCAGCGGGAAGCGCTGAAAATGGCCGAAGAGATCTGGACTGAGCAGCGTGAGTGGCCAGATCAGCAACTGCTGTTAGATGCCCGTGCCGCCGTGGGGGATGAGCGATGAGGGCGCTTCTATATCTGCTGTTGCTCAGCGCGTTGCCGCTTGCTGTGCAGGCGCATAAGAACAGCGACAGTTTTCTGTACTTCCATGATCAGTCTTGGCGGCTGGATATCGCCGTCGAGGACCTGCAGCGCCTCGATGATATCGACCGCTCACCCCGCGATGGCGCCGTGACGGTCCGAGAAGTGCGTGATGCCGAGGCGGCGTTGGGGGACATTATTGGCGCCGGATTGTCACTGACTCGCGGTCAGCTTCGCTGTGCGCTAGACGTCAAGCTGATTGGCTTTACCCAGCACAGTGACGGTCATTACGCCGCGTGGCAGCTTGAGTCACCTTGCAGCGAGGAGCCCGAAGGTCTGTCGCTCAGCTACCGACTACTATTCGATATCGACCCCTTTCATCGGGTTCTCTACGACCTGCAATATCAGGGTGAGACGCTTAAGCTGGGAGTGCTGGGGCCGAGTGATCCGACGCTAGAATTCGCTAAGGGCGATGTTTGGAGTACCGCAGGCACTTTCTTCTGGCAGGGCATGTTGCACATGTTGCTCGGCTACGATCATTTACTCTTTTTGTTGGCATTGCTGCTGCCCATTGCGCGTGGAGGGGAGTATTGGGGAACACGCAGGGACGTACTGAAGGCCAGTGCCTGGGTGATTACTGCCTTTACTGTGGCCCACAGTGTAACGCTGGTTGCCGCAACGCTGGGCTGGGTGGTCTTGCCCTCGGGGCCGGTCGAGCTTCTGATTGCGATTTCGATTGTGGTCAGCGCGCTGTTGGCAATCGCCGGTCGTGACCGGGGGCGTCAGTGGTTATTGGCTGCCGGTTTCGGCCTGATACACGGTTTTGGCTTTGCCAGCATGCTGAGTGAACTGCTCAGCGGTTGGCGCAACACCGCGCTGGCTCTGGCGAGCTTCAATATTGGCGTTGAAGTGGCGCAGTTATTGGTGATGGTGCTACTGCTGCCGCTGTTGCTGGTGGCCAATCAACGCGTTTGGTATCGCCGCTACGGGTACTACGGCCTGTTGTGGTTGATCGCGGCCGCTGGGCTTTGGTGGGCTGCCCAGCGATTGTAATACTCGCCATGGTCAGTTGCAGTGGATGCGAATGGCTTCTTCAGCGCGCAGACGTTGCTGCTCAATTTCCTCGGCTGTCAGGTACCTTGCTTTGCCGTCAGCGTCTGTCGCTCTGATTCGGGCGCCGTGCGTCGAGAGCGATTGCAAGTTGCCCTTGGCCTGCTCGCAAATGCTTGGGTCTTTGGGAGGCAGTACTTCCATTGAGGCGTTGTCGGCGGGTGACGCCTCGGGCGCTTCGCCGTCTGCGGCTGTCGGTTCATCCTCAGAGATACTGCGTCGCCCGGTCTGGGTTTCGACAAACTCATAGCGCTGTCCGACCGGTGGCTGCTGACTGAAGTGCACTTTGCCCTCGCTGTCGGTCCAGCGATAGTAACCGCTCTTGGCGGCGAGCAGGTGACTGCTGCTAAGCATCAGGGTCAGCCCAAGGCCGGAAATCAGCAGAATTTTCTTTATCATCGTCGACAGCTGCCAGAGTGAATCGTGTTCTGATTATGGCAGATTCCCTCTGTGCCACACAAAGGCGGATCACAATTTCGCCGAAGCGCGGAAAAGCCGTAAAAAACTGGCAGTTAGGCGCAGTTTGCCTTGACAAAAAAGGGGGCAGGTTAAAAAATAGCCGGTCTACCCGTAATGGGTTTGATGGCTGTTTTCCGCGCTGCTTACCTGCGGCCAATTTACAGAGTGCAACTAAAGCTGTTGTGCTGCTACACATGTAGTTCCATTCACTCAGCAGACACATGACCTGTGTTGCGAGATTGCCCGCTTCGCTTACCCCGCGAGGCAAATATGGCCGCGATGGCGGCATTTGGCGATTCGCCCAAACACTGCAAGGTGTTTGGCAGGTATGTGTTTCGACATCACATGCGTTCACATTAAGTGCGTTTCCGGTTGGCAGCCGGGGGCGTGGCGACGGAATTTTTTGATTCAGACTGAAGCGAGGGTCTTTCAGTGGAGTTGTTATCTGGCGGCGAAATGATCGCACGCGCCTTGGAAGACGAGGGTGTTGAATTCATCTTCGGCTACCCCGGTGGCGCGGTACTACACATCTACGACGCATTGTTTAAAAGTTGCAAGGTGCCGCATATTTTGGTGCGTCACGAGCAAGCGGCCACCCATGCGGCCGACGGCTATGCGCGCGCAACCGGCAAGCCGGGCGTGGTGCTGGTCACCTCTGGTCCGGGTGCCACCAATGCCATTACCGGTATTGCCACCGCGTACATGGATTCGATCCCGATGGTGGTGCTGTCGGGGCAGGTAATGAGCCACCTGATCGGCGAAGATGCCTTTCAGGAAACGGATATGCTGGGTATTTCACGGCCTATCGTGAAGCACAGCTTCCAGGTTACCAAGACTGAAGAAATTCCCGAGATGATCAAGAAGGCGTTCTACATTGCCTCCAGTGGTCGTCCCGGCCCGGTGGTGGTTGATCTGCCGAAGGATTTGACTAACCCGCACGACAAGTTCGAGTACAACTACCCGAAAAAGGTGAAGCTGCGCTCTTACACGCCGGCCAGTCGCGGTCACAGCGGACAAATCAAGAAGGCCGCCAGCCTGCTGCTGGCCGCTAAGCGCCCAGTGATTTATGCGGGTGGTGGTGTGGTGCAGGGCAATGCCTCTCCACAGCTGCGTGAGTTGGCGAGAGAATTGAACTTCCCGGTCACCAATACGCTGATGGGCCTGGGGGCCTATCCGGGCAGCGATCGCCAGTTCCTGGGTATGCTGGGCATGCACGGTTTCTACGAAGCCAACAATGCGATGCATCACAGCGATGTGATTCTGGCGGTGGGTGCACGTTTCGATGACCGCGTGACCAATACCACCAGCAAGTTCTGCCCCGGTGCCAAGATTATTCATATCGATATCGACCCGGCGGCGATCTCAAAAACCATCAATGCCGATGTGCCGATCGTTGGCCCGGTGGATTCGGTGTTGACCGAGCTGATCGCGCTGGTGCGTGAGCTGCGTACCGAGCAGCCTGAGCTGCCAGATCAAAGTGCCCTCAAGCACTGGTGGGAACAGATCGACGAGTGGCGTGACACTCACGGCCTGTGGACCAAGCCGCGTTACGACACCAGCACGCCGTACATCAAGCCGCAGCAGGTTATCGAGACGCTGTGCAAGGTGACCGGCGGCAAAGCGTTCGTCACGTCCGACGTGGGCCAGCACCAGATGTTTGCGGCTCAATACTACAAGTTCGATGAGCCACGTCGCTGGATCAACTCCGGTGGTCTGGGCACCATGGGCTTTGGTCTGCCCGCGGCGATGGGCGTCAAGCTGGCTTTCCCGGATGCCGACGTGGCCTGTGTGACGGGCGAAGGCAGTATCCAGATGAATATTCAGGAGCTGTCTACCTGCGCCCAGTACAACATTCCGGTGAAGATTCTCAATCTTTACAACGGCTATTTGGGCATGGTGAAACAATGGCAGGACATGCAGTACGAAGGCCGCTACTCACAGAGTGTGTACGAGGACTCGCTGCCAGATTTCATTAAACTGGCTGAGGCCTATCACCACTCCGGCGTGAAGGTCACTCAGTTGAGTGACCTGGAAGAGGCGATGAAAGAAGTGTTTGCCCGCAAGAACGAGCTGGTATTCATGGATATTCATGTCGATCCCCACGAGCACGTGTACCCCATGCATGTGGCCCCCAACGGCAGCATGCGCGATATGTGGCTGAGCAAAACGGAGCGGACCTGATGCGGCGGATTATTTCAGTACTCATGGAAAACGAGCCCGGTGCACTGTCGCGGGTAGTGGGCCTGTTCTCACAACGCGGTTACAACATTGAGACGCTCAATGTGGCGCCGACCGAAGACCCGACCATGTCGCGGTTGACCCTGACCACCATCGGCGACGATCACAAGATCGAGCAGATCACCAAGCACCTCAACCGCCTGGTGGACGTGGTGAAACTGGTCGACCTGTCTGAGGGCGCGCATATCGAGCGCGAACTGATGTTGGTAAAAGTGCGGGCGACCGGTGCCCAGCGCGCCGAGATCAAGCGCTGTACCGATATCTTCCGTGGCCAGATCGTGGACGTAGGCCCCAGCGTGTACACCATTCAGGTGACCGGCGCGGCCGACAAGCTTGACTCCTTCCTGGAGGCGGTCGGTGAGGCCGCGATTATGGAAGTGGTACGCAGCGGCGTATCCGGTATCGCCCGGGGCGAGAAAGTCCTCAGTCTGTGACCTCGAGTCGCTGCGAGAGATTGTGAACAAGGCGCCTGCGGGCGCCTTTTTTTGTGGCTCGCATCCAGCCCGGTATAGTAGTCAGCATCGTTATTGCGGGAGGCATGGCGTGGGCGCTGCCGATCAAGAATTCACTGAGCATGTGCTCGACCTGATGCAAGTGGTCGGCCCGGTTACTGCGCGGCGCATGTTCGGCGGCTACGGCTTGTTCCTCGACGGGCTGATGATTGCGCTGATAATAAAGCGGGTGCTGTATCTGAAAGCCGATGCATTGAGTAAAGACGACTTTGTCAGTGAGGGGCTGGCCGCCTTCGAATATCACAAGCAGGGCAAGCCTTACACCTTATCGTACTACGAGGCCCCGGAAACCGTCTTTGATGATCTCGATGCCATGCGCGAATGGGGCAACAATGCCTATGGTGCTGCCTTGAGAGCGGCGGCGAAGAAAGTGCGTAAAAGCGATTAAGGGGAGTGGAATGGCGTACCCGATTGACCGGCGTTGCCGGTACAGAGGATTGTGTTCTTACCCGCCGGTCTGCGACGAAATATGGTCGAGGTACATCAAGCCGTGAATCCTGAGTACGAGCGCGATGGTTATTTACGGGTTGCTGGCGCTTTTTCGTCGGCGGAAATTGCCCAGCTAAACACGCTGTTGAGCGCGTATTACTCCGCATGGATCGAGACCAATGAGGAGGCGTTCCGGCTTGGGGCGATCAACGCGGCTTACCTGACCGCGCCGGATTTACTCAGTCCGTCACAGCGAGAAACCCTGTTTCAATTTTTGGGTTCTCGTGCATTGATGGCCCAGGTCAATGCGGTCTTTGACTCACCGCCATGCTTCATGAATACCCAATTGTTTTTCGATCCTGCGGATCCGGCTCAGGCAAATTACTGGCATCGCGATCCTCAGTACCACCTCGATGAATGCCAGCAGCGTGCAGCGTTAACAGGGCCTGAGGTCGTGCATTTTCGCATCGCGACAAAACACGAGTCGGGTATCGAGCTGGTGCCTGGCAGTCACCGTCGCTGGGATACGCCCCAGCAGTGGTCGGTGCGAATGGGGCTAGCGGGGCGGCAACCGGCGGATGATTTGCCGGGAAGCGAGAGGATTGCCCTGGAGCCCGGAGACCTGCTGATTTTCTCCGCCAATATGCTGCATCGAGGGCTTTACGGTGGCCAGCGCCTGGCATTGGATGTGCTGTTTTGTGATCCCGACCCAAGTCTACTAGAATTCCTCAGCCGCCATTGCCTGCCAGGCCCGGAGGCCATTGCCAAAATGGATATGCCATCCGCGTTTCTGAATACACTGGCGTTGATGGCAGATAATCACAATTAGTCGATACAGGGCAGGCGGTAGACATAACAACGAATACAACCGTCATAGAGAACGATTATGAAGCTGGAATCCATCGCCCTGCACCAGGGCTACAAGTCAGAAGAAACCACCAAAGCGGCCGCGGTGCCGATTTACCAGACCACCTCATACACCTTTGATGACACCCAGCACGGTGCCGACCTGTTCGATCTGAAAGTGCCGGGTAATATCTATACCCGCATCATGAACCCGACTACCGCTGTGCTTGAAGAACGTATCGCGGCTATGGAGGGCGGTATTGCTGCGTTGGGCGTCGCGTCGGGTATGGCCGCCATCACCTATGCCTTGCAGGCCATCTGCGCAGTGGGTGACAACATTGTCAGTACCAGCCAGCTTTACGGTGGCACGTACAATCTCTTTGCCCACTCTCTGCCGCGCCAGGGTATTGAAACGCGAATGGTCAGCCACGATGATTTCGACGGCTTTGAAAATGCCATCGATGACAATACCAAGGCGGTATTTTGCGAGTCCATCGGCAACCCCGCTGGCAATGTGGTGGATATTGCCCGCTTGGCAGATATCGCCCATAAACACGGCGTGCCGCTGATTGTTGATAACACCGTGGCGACACCGTTCCTGTGTCGTCCCTTTGAGTTGGGCGCCGATATTGTGGTGCACTCGCTGACTAAATATATCGGCGGCCATGGCACCTCGATTGGCGGCGCGATTGTCGACTCCGGCAAGTTCGACTGGGTCGCCAACAAGGCTCGGTTCCCGATTCTGAATGAACCTGATCCCTCCTACCACGGCGTGGTGTACACCGAAGCATTGGGGCCTGCGGCCTTTATCGGTCGCTGCCGAGTGGCGCCGCTGCGTAACACCGGTGCCGCGTTGTCGCCGATGAATGCCTTCCAGATTATGCAAGGTCTCGAAACACTGGGACTGCGCATGGAGCGTCACTGCGAAAATGCTGAAAAGCTGGCGGCTTACCTCCAGCAGCACGACAAGGTCGAGTGGGTAAATTACGCGGCACTGCCCGACAGCCCCTACCACGAAACCTGCCAGAAAATTACCGGCGGCAAAGCCTCGGGCATCCTCAGTTTTGGTATTACCGGGGGCAAAGAAGCCGGAGCCCGCTTTATCGATGCGCTGCAGATGATCCTGCGTTTGGTGAATATCGGTGATGCGAAATCACTGGCCTGCCACCCGGCAACCACTACCCACCGTCAGCTGAACGATGCCGAGCTGGCGGCGGCGGGAGTCAGCGCAGACCTCATCCGGATTTCGGTGGGGATCGAACATATCGACGACATTATTGCCGATGTCAGTCAGGCGCTCGATAAGGCCTGATTGTCGGCGACGTCGTCGGTATTCGGCCTGTGCTGATGTGAATCAGCGCAGCGCTGTGTTTTTGTCACGCTATTGGGCTGACTTTACGCGGCGGCATTGGCCCGACTTTGAGGGGATCGTAAGTGAAAGCTAAAATTAGCCTGATTACGCTGGGGGTCGATGACCTCGCCCGAGCGCAGCGTTTTTACCGGGATGGCTTGGGACTGCCTGAGCATCAGTTTGACGCGGAAGGCGTGGTGTTCTTTGAGATGGAGGGGGCTTGGCTGTCGCTGTTTCCGCGTGAAGAGCTGGCCGCTGACATTGGTCTGCCATCGGCAAAGCCCGGTGGTTTTAGCGGTATTACGCTGGCGCATAATGTGGCGAGCAAAGCCGAGGTCGATGCGGTGCTGGAGCAGGCCGTAAACGCCGGGGCAACCCTGATCAAGGCGGCACAGGAGGTCTTCTGGGGCGGATACTCCGGGTATTTCCAAGATACCGAAGGTCACTATTGGGAAGTTGCTTACAATCCGTTTCAGGATTTGACCTAGCCGTCAGTCTTAGTGGTCGACCTTGCCGCGCAAGGCCTTGATGTTACCGCGTTTGGTTTTGCTGTCCATGCGCTTGGCGCGGGCACTTTTGCTGGGCTTGGTGGGGCGTCGCGCTTTGCGGCTGACCGCTACGCTGCGGATGAGCGCCTGCAGTCGGTTCAACGCATCTTCCCGGTTCTGTTCCTGAGTGCGAAACTGCTGCGCCTTGATCACAATCACCCCCTCCTTGCTGATGCGCTGATCGCGCAGGGCGAGCAGCTGTTCCTTGTAAAAGGCAGGTAGCGATGAGGCCTGAATATCAAAGCGCAGATGGATGGCCGAGGAGACCTTGTTGACGTTCTGGCCGCCCGCGCCTTGGGCGCGAATCGCATTGATCTCGATTTCGTGAAGCGGCAGTTGAACGGCGTTAGAGATTTCCAGCATAGGGTATTGGCTTAGCGGCGGTTGTGAGGCCGGTTATAGTCGATCGCCGGACCATCAGGCACCACTTGTGTTGGGTTAATCATTGTATGGCTGATGTAATAGTGCCGTTTGATGTGCGAAAAATCCACGGTCTCAGCAATACCCGGCCATTGGTAAAGCTGGCGAAGGTAGTTGGACAGCGACGGGAAATCCTCCAAGCGCTGACGGTTACATTTGAAGTGTCCGTGGTATACCGCATCAAAGCGGATCAGTGTTGTGAACAGCCGCCAATCTGCTTCAGTCACCTGTTCACCTGCCAAAAACGCCTGACCTGAGAGTCGCGCTTCGAGTGCATCTAGTGTCGCAAACAGTTGTTGATAGGCCTCGTCATAGGCGGCTTGCGTGGTGGCAAAACCGCAGCGGTAAACGCCGTTGTTCACACCGTGATAAACCTGCTCGTTAATGCTCTCAATGTCGCTGTGCAGCGCAGCCGGGTAGAAATTCTGAGTATCGCCGGTCAGCCCGTCAAACGCGGCGTTGAACTGCCGGATAATGTCCGCTGACTCGTTGTTCACAATCCGCTGCTGTTTTTTGTCCCATAGTACAGGGACAGTGACACGGCCGGTGTAGTCGGCGGTATCGCGAGTGTACAGCTCGTGCAGATGCGCCATGCCATAAAGCGGGTCCCCGCTACTGCCTTCATTCTGCTCAAACGACCAGCCCTGTTCCAGCATGATCGGGCTGACCACCGAAACACTGATAAGGGACTCGAGCTTTTTCAGTTTGCGGAAAATCAGCGTGCGGTGTGCCCAGGGGCAGGCCAGCGAGACATAAAGGTGGTAGCGATCGGCCTCAACAGGGAAGTCCTTGTCGCCGATCTGATGGCGGAACTGGGCGCTTTCTCGTTCGAATTTTCCGTCGCTGCTGTCGGTGTCATACCAGCGGTCCTGCCATTTGCCGTTTACCAGTAAACCCATCTTGTTCTCCTGTGCGGTCGCTGAACTGATGGCAACAGTATAGAAACTTGTCTTGTCGGGAGGTGTCGAGAATTCTGCTGACTCAGATCAGAAAAACCGATCATTCTGCGCTGAACTGGGACGTTGCTTGAGTACTTGTGCAAAAACAGTGCAGTTCGGGCCCGGTGCCGCAGGCAAAGTCCGTAACACCGGGGTGTGCGACTGGCCTGTTTAGTGCATCAGGGTGCTTGTCATGTGCGGGTCAAGTTGCCGGCGTAGGCTGGTGACAAACGATCGCAAGTGCGATCAGGCGGGTTTTCTTCAATTTAGGAGGCAACATGCGAGAGTTCAATTCAGAGCCATCGACAACCGTTACGGCGCTGCGTGGCAAACGTATTCTGATAACCGGCGCCAGTGGGTTTCTCGGCAAGGTGGTACTGGAAAAGCTGCTTCGCAGTGTGCCGGATGTGGAGGCGGTTTATCTGTTGATGCGGGGGAATCGCCATCACCGGGATGCCCGCAGCCGTTTCGAAGCCGAGGTCGCCACATCGTCGATTTTTGATACATTGCGGACCGAGCGCGGCGAGTGGTTTGAGCAATTTTGCCAACAGCGCCTGCACTGTATTACCGGCGAAGTCACCGAACCGCGATTTGGGCTGTCTCGCGCGGCCTTTAACACGCTGGCGGGGGAAGTGGATGCTGTGATCAATTCCGCGGCCAGCGTTAATTTCAGGGAAGAGCTGGACCGTGCGCTTGAGATCAATACCCTCTCGCTGGATAACATCGTCGAGCTGTGCGAGGCGGCAGGCGGCGTACCTCTCATTCAAGTTTCCACCTGTTATGTGAACGGACTTAACCGGGGAGATATGCGTGAGGAAAATGTCAGCCCGGCGGGGATGGATAATTTGCCCCAGCACGCGCGCGGCTACTACGAAAGCTTTGGCCTGGTGGAATCCTTGCTCGAGAAAATCGAGGGACTGAAGGAAAATTATGAGGGGCGCGCCCTGAAGGCCCAGTTAGTGGAGCTGGGTATTCGCGAGTCCCAAGCTGCGGGATGGAACGACACCTATACCTTTACTAAATGGTTGGGCGAGCAGCGCTTGATGCGGGCACTGCGGGATTATCCACTGACGATTGTGCGGCCCTCCATTATTGAGAGTACCCTTCAGGAACCCTGTCCGGGGTGGATTGAGGGCGTGAAGGTCGCCGATGCGATTTTGCTGGCCTATGCCCGAGGCAAAGTCGCTTTCTTTCCCGGCAAGCGCAGCGGGGTCATCGATGTTATCCCCGCCGATTTGGTTGCGAATGCGGTGTTGTTATCACTGGCCGAGCAGTTCCGTGAACCTGGGCAACACCTTATTTATCAATGCTGCAGTGGCGGCAGCAACCCCTTGACCATGGGTCAGTTCATCGACCATTTGATGAGCGAGGCCAAGGAAAATCACCGCGACTATGACAAGCTGTTCAGCGATGCTCCCAGTCGGCGTTTCGTGGCGGTGGATAAGCGCTTGTTTACTGTGGTTGCCTCCGGCTTGCGTTTTGCGCTGATTGTCTTGAGTTCACTGCTGAGCCGCTTTGGCCGCCGTCGCAAACTGCGTGCCCGGCGAAATTTGGATGCCGCCATGGAGTTGTCGGCAATTTTCTCCTTTTATGCGCAGCCCAGTTATATCTTTCACAACGACAAGTTAATGGCCATGTACCGCTCGCTGCCCGAGAGCGACCAGGCGCTGTTCCCGGTCGATGCTCGGGCCATTGACTGGCAACACTACATACGTAAAGTCCATATAGCCGGTCTTAATCGCTATGCCTTGAAAGGCAGTGGCCGGGTGGCTGACAGTCGTGCTGTCGCCGCGGCGGGACAGGCGATTGCCGCGCAGCAGCAAACCGAAGCGGAACCGTTATAAGCTACGACTTTAGTCGAGAGCGGCGGCATGGGCGCCGCTCTTCGGCTGACGGCGTGTATAGAGATGTAGTATGATCCGCCGCGGACTCAAATGCAGCCCGCCTTGAGCGACCTCCCAGCCGCTCTCCGCCTTATATTTCGTCAAGCAAGGTAGAAGCCCATGAATCAAAGCTTTGCGAGCGCCTTCTATGGCAATTTTCTGGGAAATTCCCCGCTCTGGTATAAACAGGCCATTATCGGCTTTCTCGTTCTTAATCCTATTCTGCTCTTTGCCTTCGGCCCTTTTGTTGCCGGATGGGCGCTGATCGCCGAGTTTATTTTTACCCTGGCTATGGCGCTCAAATGCTACCCCTTGCAACCGGGCGGCTTGCTGGCGCTGGAAGCCATCATGATTGGTATGGCGACACCGGAAACGGTGTATATGGAAGCCAAGAACAACTTTGAAGTTATCCTGCTGCTGGTCTTTATGGTCGCGGGTATCTACTTCATGAAGAACCTTCTGTTGTTTGTCTTTACCAAGATTCTGCTGGGTGTCCGCTCTAAGATTGCGCTGTCACTCATGTTTTCTGGAATGGCTGCACTGTTAAGCGCTTTTCTTGATGCACTGACCGTCACGGCGGTATTGATTACCGTCGGCGTGGGGTTTTACGCGGTCTACCACCGAGTGGCCTCCGGGGGACATCACTCCCATACCGATCACGACCACAATGAAGATGCCGGTGTGAAGGATGATGCTCGCCATGATCTGGAGCAGTTCCGCGCGTTTCTGCGCAGCCTGCTGATGCACGGCGCCGTAGGGACCGCCTTGGGGGGTGTCTGCACTCTGGTCGGCGAGCCGCAGAATCTGCTGATCGCCGAGAAAATGGGCTGGGAGTTTTCGCACTTCTTCATCATGATGGCACCGGTGAGTATGCCGGTATTGCTGATGGGATGGCTCACCTGCATCGTGCTGGAAATGACGGGCTTCTTCGATTACGGCGCGAAACTGCCGGATTCGGTGCGCAGCGTACTCGAAGACTATGCCAATGATCAGGATGCCAAGCGTGGTCGCGCCGAAAAAGCGGAGCTGATAGTGCAGGGTGTTGTAGCCGTGTTTCTGGTGGCCGGTCTGGCGCTGCATCTGGCGCCGGTGGGCCTGATTGGTCTGACCATTATTGTGCTGCAAACGGCATTCAACGGTGTGACTGACGAGCACCGTATCGGTCATGCCTTTGAAGAGGCACTGCCGTTTACCGCGCTGTTGGTGGTGTTCTTCTCCGTCGTTGGGGTAATCCACGAGCAGCATTTGTTCGCGCCGATTATCGAGCATGTGCTGGCACTGGAAGGCCATATGCGCACCGTCATGTTCTTTGTTGCGAACGGCCTGTTGAGCGTGATTTCCGACAACGTCTTTGTGGCGACGGTTTATATCAACGAAGTGAAGGCGGCGTTTGATGCTGGAAACCTGACGCATCAAGAGTTGGAGCATCTGGCGGTGGCGATCAATACCGGCACCAATATCCCGAGTGTAGGCACGCCAAACGGCCAGGCGGCGTTCCTGTTCCTGCTGACCTCCGCGCTGGCGCCACTCATTCGTCTGTCTTACGGTAAAATGGTGTGGATGGCCTTACCCTATACCATCGTGATGAGTGGTACTGCAGTCAGTTGCGTATGGCTGTTTATCTGAAGCTGCGCCGCTGAAGTATACCAAGGGGCTGCGGCCCCTTTTTATTTGCCGGATTAACTATTCACGGCGGGGCGCCCGGCGTTGATACAGGACGTGAACATGAGCGAAGAACGTGTTGTTACCAACATGGCAAAAATGGTCTACATCCTCTACCTGGTGAGCCTGGTGTTTGGCATTACCTCGGTGGTGGCGGTGGTGATTGCCTACGTGAATCGCAACGACGCCCCAGCGTGGCTGCGCAGTCACTATGACTTCCAGATCCGTACTTTCTGGATCAGTATCCCCTTCTTGCTGGTAGGTGGCTTGCTCTCGCTGATCCTGATTGGCTGGTTGATTATTCTGCTGTGGGTCGTCTGGCTGGCGGTGCGCTGCGTGAAAGGTTTGCAGGTACTTGAGCGCGGTCAAGCGCACCCCGACCCCGAAAGCTGGGGTTTCTAGGCTTACGCAGCACTGCACTGTGCTGCGATCACTTGTCCTTCTCCCGGTAATTTTGCGCCTCCTGCATTTGCAGGGTGGCGCGACAGCTTGCCGTTCGCTAATATAGTAAGCATTGCTTACTATAACTCTTGCGTACTAAATCATGATGAGTGAACAGCCCGAGCCGATTGGTTTGATCATTGCCGATCTGGCGCGTCTGATGAAACGTCGTTTTTACGACACGCTGGGAGAGAATCAACTCACCATGGCGCAGTCGCGGGCACTGATTTTTGTTTCCCAGAATGAGGGCGTGCGGCAGGTCGACCTGGCGGAGTTGCTGGAGGTCAAACCGATTACCCTGGCGCGACTTCTCGATCAGCTGACCGAAGCGGGCTTGGTGGAGCGCCGTCAGGACCTCAGCGATCGCCGGGCTTTCCGTATCCATCTCACCCCGCAGGCGCAGCCCTATCTGGATGAAATCCGGGCCGTCGGTGAGCGGGTGCGCAGCCGGGCACTGCGGGGATTGAGTCAACGCGATGCCGAAGCGGCCACTAAGACGCTACTGCAAATTCGCGAAAACCTGTTGGGCGAATAGTGGGCTAAGCATCGCAATATCGGCAGCCCGCCGGTACTGGGTTAATTGAATGGAAAATGCGTGGGGCGAGTGATGAAACGTTTTGTTCTCATGGTGGTGGTACCTGCTGTCGCGTTGCTGGGAGGGGGCTATATCTACCTGAAAAGTGGCCGTTATGTAGAAACGGATAATGCCTACGTGAAGGCAGATAAAGTGCAGGTGAGCACCGAAGTGGCCGGACAAGTGAACGAGGTCTTCGTCCGTGAAAATCAGTCCGTCAATGCGGGGCAGCTGCTGTTTTCCCTGGATCCGGCTCCGTATCGTATGGCCGTCAATCAGGCGCGGGCCAACCTTGAAAAGGTACGCACCGACCTGCTGGAAAAGAAGGCCGCCTATCTCAAAGCAGAGGCGATGCTGCGACTGGCTGAAACTCACCGGGAGTTTGCCGATAAAGAGCAACGTCGTCAGCAGAATCTGAAAAACGAGCATTACACCTCTGATTCGGATTTTGATAACGCCGAGCAAAACCGGCGTCTCGCGGAAGTGGGCGTTGAAATGCAGAAGGCCGAATTGGCGCGGATGGCCGCGGTACTCGGCGGTTCACTGGAATCGCCTATCGAAGACCATCCCTACTACCTCGCTGCACTGGCCGCCTTGGAAAAAGCCGAGCTGGATCTGGCGCATACAGAAATTCATGCCTCGCTGGATGGTCAGGTCAGCGCGCCACCCAAGCGCGGGCAATATCTGATGCCCGGCAAGGCAGCGATGACACTGGTTGCCAGCGGCAGCTTGTGGATTGAAGCGAACTACACGGAGAAAGAGCTGACCTGGGTACGTCCGGGACAGCCGGTAACCGTTGAACTGGACATCTATCCGAATACGGTTTGGGAAGGAGAGGTCGAGAGCATGAGCCCTGCGACGGCTTCGGAGTTCTCCCTTCTTCCTGCACAGAACGCGACCGGAAACTGGGTAAAAGTGGCGCAGCGGGTGCCTGTGCGAATCCGTATCAACCGTCAGCCGGGGCAACCACCGCTGCGGGCCGGTTTGAGTGCGATTCCCGAGATTGATACCGGCCATCACCATTCGCTGCTGGGCATGACGCTCTGAGTCGCCCGCGATGAGTGAGAGTACTTCCCCCGAATCCGTTCCCGTTGAAGGCGCCTCGCATACCGGCAGGCGCCGTGCACTGATTTCCATTTCAGTGATGCTGGCAACGGTCATGCAGGCGTTGGACACGACCATTGCCAATGTGGCCCTGCCGCATATGCAGGGAACGGTGGGCGCCAGTCAGGAGCAAATTTCCTGGGTGCTCACGTCCTATATCGTTGCCTCTGCGATTGTGATGCCACTGGTGGGATTCGCTTCAGACCGCTTGGGACGTCGCCGGGTATTTCTGTGGTCGGTAGTTGGCTTTACCCTGACCTCGATGCTCTGCGGTGCGGCCCAGAGTCTCGGGCAGCTCGTATTGTTTCGGCTGCTGCAGGGCATATTCGGTGCCAGCCTGGTGCCGCTCTCACAGGCGGTCATGCTCGATACCTTCCCCAAGGAAAAGCACGGCGCCGCGATGGCCATGTGGGGCATGGGTGTGATGCTGGGGCCGATCTTGGGGCCGACACTGGGTGGCTGGCTGACAGAATATTACAGCTGGCGCTGGGTTTTCTATATCAACTTGCCTTTCGGCATACTCGCGTGGCTGGGCATTTCGGCGTTTGTGGAAGAAACCGAAACAGACCAATCGCGACGCTTTGATGTGTTGGGCTTTTTTCTGCTCAGCCTGGCCATCGGTGCCCTGCAAATGATGCTCGATCGCGGGCAGTCTCAGGACTGGCTGCAGAGTGGTGAAGTGTTGTTTGAGCTGGTGTTGACGGTGGGCGCGTTCTACCTTTTCTTATGCCATATGTTTACCAGCAAAGCGCCCTATATTGATCCCGGTGTCTTTCGTGACCGAAATTTCAATCTTGGCCTGATTTTCATTTTTATTGTCGGCATTATTCTGTTGGCGACGATGGCGCTATTGCCCCCCTTCCTGCAAAACCTGATGGGCTATCCGGTGGTGGATGTCGGGCTGATACTGGCGCCAAGAGGCCTGGGAACCATGATGGCAATGGTGGTCGTGGGGCGGTTGTCGGGGCGTGTCGACCCTCGTTATATGCTGTTTTTCGGCATGTTGCTAACCGCCTTCTCGATGTGGGAAATGACGCAGTTCACCACGGATGTGAGTCGCGGCGCGATTATTGGAACGGGCCTGGTTCAAGGCTTTGGTCTGGGCTTTATTTTTGTACCGCTGACCACGATCAGCTTTTCGACGCTGGCTCCCCGTTACCGTAATGAGGCGACGGCGCTGTACAGTTTGATTCGCAATATCGGCAGCAGTATCGGCATCTCGGTAGTGATGGCGTATTTGGCGCAGCGCACGCAGATCAATCATGCGGCTTTTGCCAGTTACATGACGCCCTACAATCAGGCGCTCGATAATGCGGTTGGACAGGGCGTATTGGATGTCAGCACGCCGGCCGGTCTGGCGATGCTGGACCAGGCGGTGACGGCGCAAGCATCGACCTTGGCATTTCTACAAGACTTTCGGCTGATGATGTGGGTAGTGCTGGCGGCCATTCCGCTGCTGTTACTGCTGCGACCGGCGACACCGACAACAGCCGAGTGAGCGCCGCTCAACTAATTGTCCTCAATATTGTCTATAGTGATTATTGCCAGCCACGGGCATGGCGACCACAAGGACGACGTTGAGGGAATCTTATGCAGCAGAACAGCAATCGGGCAGGTCTGATTTTTCTGGGTTTATGCCTGCTTCTAGGGCTTTCCGCGCTGGGATACCTGTTGGGCAATGCCGCCCTGCAGGTGAAAAGTTTCGAGCGCAGTGTGAACGTTAAGGGGCTCGCCGAACGCGAGTATCCGGCAGACGTGGTGATCTGGCCGATCCAGTTCAGTGTCGCCAGTAATCAGCTCGCCGATTTATACGCGGCGCTGGAACAACAGTCGGGCGAGATTCGCGAGTTTCTGATTAGCAATGGTGTAGACGAGAGCGAGATCACTCAAGGCGCGCCCGCCATTACCGATAAATCGGCCCAGCAATACGGCGGCAATATGCGCGCTGAATTTCGCTACACCGCGACGCAGGCAGTGACGGTTTACTCTGAAAATATCCCCGAGATCCGCCAGTTAATGAGCAAATTATCGCAGCTGGGTAAGCGAGGTATTGTGCTGGAAGGCGGTTATCAGGCGCAGGCTGAATACCTGTTTACCCGTCTCAATGATATCAAGCCGGCGATGATTGAAGAGGCGACGACGAAAGCGCGGGAAGTGGCCCAGAAGTTTGCTCGTGACTCCGAGAGTCAGCTCGGCAAGATCAAGCGCGCTTCACAGGGGCAGTTTTCAATCCGCGACCGCGACCGCAACAACCCTCACATCAAAATGGTGAGGGTGGTGTCGACCGTGGAATATTATCTGTCAGATTAAACGCTCCATGTCCTGCCCCTGAAGCGCTTATTTTGCTTCAGGCGGCTGGCTGAGTGCGTCGCGAATTTCTCGCAATAGCAGTACTTCTTCGCTGGGCTTGGCTGGCTCCTTGGGCGCTTCCTCTTCTTTCGCCTTGATGCGGTTTACGGTTTTGACCACACCAAACACGGCTGCGCCCACGATTAACAGCGTAATAATATTGTTAACGAACAAGCCGTAATTAATGGTTGCCGCGCCAGATTTGGTCGCTTCATCCAGGGAGTTATAGTGCTGGCCATCCAGTGCAATGAAGAAGTTTGAAAAGTCGATGCCGCCCGTCATCATTCCCACCGGTGGCATGATAATGTCGGTAACCAGGGATTTAACAACGGTTGTGAAGGCGGCGCCGATCACGATGCCGACGGCCATATCAACCATATTGCCTTTAGTAATAAAGGTCTTGAACTCATTTAAGATTGCCATAGTGTCCCCTTTTTCGTTTGCTTAGCCGCTAACAATAAGTGGGAAGACGAATCTCGTCGAGAGCGGATACGGCGTTTCACTCAGCTCTTGCTATGGTTTTGCTAGCGTTTCCGCATTTCTTCAATGCAGTCCTGCATACGCTGCCACTGATCGAACAGCAGCTCACGGCGTGCATGATCGTCGCTGGGAAGCTCGGCGGCGGGAAGCCGCCAGAAGTGCATTTTCACGGTGGTGTTCAGCCAACTGCCATTGAACAGACTGGCAAAGCTCGCCGCACCCTCGAAGCCGTGATGTGCGAAGAAGAGCAGATCTTTCTCAGGCGCGGCATCCATCAGGGCCAGCGCGCCCGCCGGGCGGGGTGGCAGCACATGTGTCCACGCTTTGGCTCGGTCGGCAGCAGCGCTATTGCCTTTTTCTATAAGGCGGCGGATAAGCTGCTGGCGCTTTTGCTCTGAAAAGCGAGTGCCTTCGACATAGAGCACAATCGCGTCATTGCCTGCATTCGCTGCCAGCTCGGTGAGCGACTGCAGTTCCGGAGACATATCTTCGGCGGCGCGATTCAGGAAGACATTGGGCAGGCGATGTCCCGCGGTATCGAGGCAGGGGTCCAGCAGCAATTCTCTTTTCAGCACATAGCGAACGTTCAGCTCTTGAGGAATGGTGTACACGTACATGGGTAACAGCGTATCCCCAATGCTGGTATGACGTGGCAAGACAATCGCGCCGGGCCCATTCAGGGCTTCCTCACCCGTCACGTCAAACTGAAGCCGGAAGAGCCACTTTGCCGAGCGGCACAGGGCATTGGCCCACCAGGACTGCAGGGCCCCGTTGGCGCGAAGATAGTCCTGATGGTCACGGCCCATCACGGGATAGCGGAACCACAGCCAGGCACTCACCGCGAGGCCAACGCACTCATACAACAGGTATAAGGTGATGAAGGCGAGGCAGCGCCACGCGGCGCGGGCAGGTGGGTATAGCAGGCCCAGTAGCCATGACAACGGCAGCCAAAGCGGAACGCTTGTCGCCATGACGATCGCGAGTAGCACAATCAGCGGCATTGAGATCAGCCGGCGACACAGGCGGTGTTCGAGCAACCACGTCATCTTGGTAGACATCTCCGATATGGGCGATGCCTACCAGTGTAGAAGATTTCTGGCGATTAGAAGCGGTAGCGCAGTTTAATCCAGCTTTGCCGCCCCGGCTCGTTGACGCGCAGCGCATCCGGCGTAAACGGGTCGGCGTTACCGGCGTTTACGTGGTAGGCATAGCGGCGATCAAACAGGTTCTCAATGCCGGCTTCCAGCAGCAGCGCGTCGGTGAGTTGCCAGTGTCCAAAGACGTGCAACACCGCAAAGCCGGGGGTTGCCGAGTCGACATCGACGGCGGAGTTGAAGTGAGACTGGCGGTCAGCAATCAACCATTCAGCGCCCACTGCCCAACGTTCGCGTTCGTAGTCAATTTTCACTCGTGCTTCCAGCGGCGCAATTTGCGCCAGGTCTCCGTTGTCGCCTTCACCGCGGGTATAAGACAGGCTGATCCCCGCTCGCAGTGATTCTCCCAGTGTGCGGCTCGCGTCAAACTCGGCGCCGTATAGTGAGGCGGAAATGTTGCGGTAGCGATCGCCCGCAGCGGTCTCGTAGCGCTCGATATAGTTATGCACCTCGTCGCCAAATACCGTCACACTCCACTGACTTTGCTCATGGTTGCCGATCAGACTGATATCCAGTTGCTGATGCAGTTCAGGGTCCAGTGCCGGGTTGCCGATCCAGGTGCTGCCCATGGCGCTGCGGGCCATCCATAATTCAGAACTGTCCGGGGCGCGCAGTGAGCGACTGAGGTTGCTGCTCAGCAGCAACTGCTCGCTTAATTGGCGATCCCAGCCCAGCACTGCGCTGATGCCCTCTCGTTCGCGTGGCCGCGCGTCAACGCCGTAGGCGTCGGCATACAGGGCAGCGGGCGTAGCGCTGCCCATCATCCCGGTGGTCACATTTGCGCTGCGGGCAGCAGCGTTGAACTGGTCATAGCGTGTCCCGATGCGCAGGGTGTCGACGTTACTGAGGCGATAGTCGAGTTCGGCAAAAACGCCGCGCTGGCGCAGCTCGGCGTCGGGCCACATCCGTGACAATAACATCTCGTACTGGCCGTCTTTACCTGCATCCATATACAACAGCGCTTTGCGGGCATTGGCGCGGTAATCCAGCCCCATCTGTAGCTGGTAGCTGTCGCGCTCAATGCCTGCCAGCAGGCGTCCACCCCAGGTGTCGGAGCTGGACGGCGCGGCCATGCCGTTCGCCATCGTATTGCGCTGGCGAACCGTGTAGTTGTCCATCAGGTGCACCACGTCGCTGCGATACAGCGTCAGCTCAAGGCTGTCGATGGGGCCTATTGGCGCGTGATGATGCCAGCGCAGGCTGCTGCTCTCGGAGTCGGCATAGGGCGCGTCCATACCATTCCCTGCGTACCAGACATCGTCTTCGAAGGCGCGTTCATGGTTTATTTCCAGATAATCGCTGGCGGTAATATCGGCGCCAGCCACGATGCCAAAGCTGTCTGACTGGAAGGCAGAGGCAACCGTATCACCGCCGCCGTCGCGGTAGTTGTCTGAGCGCTTCTTACTGCCAAATACACGGAGGTAGGCTTGCTCATTACCGGTGGCGATGTCCGCGGAGCTGCTCCGCAGATCACTGTTACCGGTGTAGCCGGCGGTGATTTCACCACGCAGGGGGCTGTCGCTGAAGTCCGGACGCTGGTGTTCAAACAGCAGTGTGCCGCCGCTGCCGCCCGCGCCGTAAACCACGGAGCGGTGGCCTTTGATGACCCGTACCGAGTCGAAGCTGTCGCTGCTGATATAGGTGCTGGGCGGGTCCATGCGGCCGGGGCAGGCACCATAATTAAAGGCGCCATTGGCAATGACATTCAGATTGGCCTGACTCTGACCCCGAATAATCGGGTCAAAGCCGCGGCCCCCTCGGCGCAATGCCGTCATGCCTGTGACGGAACGCAGCAGCTCTCCGGCGTCGTGAACCGGGCGTGTGACCGGTGCGCTGCTGAGTAACTGTTCGCCGTCACCATGGGTAGCGGTCGCGCTGACTTCTACCAGCTCAATGGGCAGGTCGTGGTTAAGGTGAGTCTGGGCGAAGCTGAGCGAGGCACAGCTGAAAAGGAAAAGGGCTGAGGCGCTATGGCGGATTATCATTGTCATCATTATGTCGGGTTAAAAAATGCGCATTTTAATTCAGTGATGACGCGGCGGATTGTGGCAAATCGTCGCAGGGGCGGGGCCGATGAAGCAGGCGGTAATTCTGGCAGTCGAGCTGATCGGTTTTTTCATTGACTCCACGCGCTGAACGCGAAAGGCTGGCACAACAATAAAAACCACTGAACTGATGCGGGGAATGCGATGAGCAAATTCGATTATGTAAAAACACGTCGGGAGGATGTTGCTGAAATCCCGGACAAATGGTTTGGCCTGATTAAGTTCATTATGCGCCACTACACCCGTTTTAATGTCTGGGTGTACAAGAAGAGCGGCGGGCGCCTGATGAAACATTTTCCCGGTGGCTATCCGATCTGCGTTGTCACGATGCGCGGTAGAAAAACCGGGCAGCCGCGGGAAGTCGCCCTGATTCATTTGCCGATGGGAGAGCAGAAATTATTGGTAGCCTCTCAGGGCGGGATGGAAAGGCACCCGGTGTGGTATTACAACCTGAAAGCCAATCCGGATATTGAGATCATGGTGGGCGGAGACAAACGCAGCTATCTCGCTGAGCAGGTAAGCCCTGAACGCAAACGCGAACTCTGGCCACACCTGCTGAGTCTTTACCCGGATTTCGATGAGTACCAGGCGCGAACCGACCGGGATATTCCGGTGTTTCTCTGTTCGCCGGTCTAGTCAGGCTCGTACCCGGCGAGAGGGGGCTGGCGGTGCTCAGCCCTTTATTTATCTTTCGCGCTGATAATGCTCTCGTAGTTGCGAATACGCTTCACATAGCGCACCGGTTCCATGCCTCGGGCATAGCCGTATTTTAAATCCTTGTAGTAACGCTTGTCCGACAGCATCGGCAGAACCTCGCGTATGTCCTCCCACTTATTAGGGTCTTTACCCAGCTTTCTGGCCAGTGACTGGGCATCATGCATGTGCGCGCGCCCGATATTATAGGCCGCCAGTGCCAGGTAGGTACGGTCAGGTTCGGGGATGTCCTCACTGAAGCGATCTCGCATCTCCGCCAGGTAGGCTGCGCCGCCGGGGATGGCCTGCTTGGGATCGAGTCGATCTTCAATGCCCAGTGATTTGGCGGTGTTCTGGGTCAGCATCATAATGCCGCGCACCCCGGTCGGGCTCTTGGCGGTCGCGTCCCAGTGCGACTCCTGATAGGCCTGTGCCGCGAGCAGCATGCCGTCGAAACCGTGTTTACCCGCTGCCTTTTCGAACAACTGACTGTATTTGGGCAGCCGTTCCTCAATGCGTTCTACCAACGCGCGTGTATCGACAAAATCGAAGTTCTCGATAAAACTGTAGTGCCGATAGTGAACGGCGGCCAAAGAAGCCTTGCCGTCGGCACTGGCCATCCACTTGTCTATTTCGCCCTTGAGTTCGCCGCTGCCTTTCGTCATCAGCCAGGCATGCGCCTTGGGTGTACCCAGATCGAACATCACGATCAGCTCGGGTAGAAAGCGTCGGTTAACGGCGACAATATTGGAGTCGGCAACGGTGCAATCGAGCTTTCCATCCCATACTTTTTGTAGAAGGCTCTCCGTACCGGCGCTGTCATTGCTCTTCCAGCTGATTTCGGGGTTGCTCTGTTGCAACTGTGTCAGCGTTTCTTCATAGCTGCTGCCTGTGGGCACTTCGAGGGAAACATTGGCCAATTTATCCAGACTCTTGGCCACATTGCCGCCGCGTCGGCATACCACCTGTTCGGTAACCGTTTCGGTCGTACGGGTGAACAGAAACTCGGTCTCGCGCTGCGGGGTTTTGCTCAGGCCCGCAGCGGCGAAGTCAGCTTTCCCGGCTTTGATACCAGACAGAATGTCGCCGATGTTGTCCTGCACAATAAAGCGCAACTCGACACCGAGAGAATCCGCAAAGGCCTTGGTGAGTTCGTAATCGGGGCCAGCAGGGTCGCCATCTCTATTCAGAAAATACGTTGTCGGTGCATTGCGGCTTAGTACCCGCAGCTCGCCAGATGCCTTGATCTCGTCCATGCTGCGAATCGCCGCACCGTCACCGGAAGAGGGCGCGCGGTCACAGGCCGTCACCGCAATGACGGCCAGCGCCAGGGAAAAGGATTGAGTAAAGCGTTTCATGAGGTTCCCACTTTTTATCTGTTTTTTTCGCACGACTTTCTTCGAACTATTTCTTTCGCACTACGTCAAAAAAATCCTTTCAGATCAATACGTAATTCCTTCAGGCCGGTTTGTGCCGGCAGGAAAAACCAGCGGCCGGCGACGACGAGTCCTGGCGACGATTTTAATCGTGATTAGGGCCAGTTCGTCGATTTAGTGTTTACGGTTGTCATCTTCTGGGGGGAATGCGCAGTCGATAAGATCACTTCTCTCGTTTTTTGTGTCATTTGAGTTTTGTTCCAGATTTGACGTCATGACCAGAGAGCGTCTCGCGTAGACATGTGCTGCCAGATAAGCGATGGGCAGGTCGCGTTAATGCGGTGATAGCGACAGGTGAATCAATACCTTCTCTGCGGTGAGTGACGCACTCATTGATACCTGAACATATAAAAATAATAACTAGGGAAGAAGCGTGATGGTCCCAAGGTCGGCTAAGAGATGGTGTCTATTGATTCTGGCACTGGCGTGCAGTTCTGGAGCGTATTCGGCGCAGGCCGGTAAAGGCAGGCTGTTAGAAGAGGTCATTGTCACTGCGCAGAAGCGCTCCCAGAGCTTGCAGGATGTTCCCATGTCGGTGTCGGCATTATCCGGCGATCTGGCTGCCGAAGCGGCCATTACCGATGCGCAGGATCTGGTGCAATACACGCCCAACGTGAAATTCACGGCGTCTAACCCGCAATACAGCTCGACGATGATCCGTGGCTTTGGTTCTCCGCCGCTGGCCAGAAATATCGAGCCCTCGGTGGGCTTGGTCATCGACGGCATCAGTTACGGGCGCAGCACATTTACGAATGATGGCGTGTTCGATTTAGAGCGACTGGAAGTGCTTCGTGGTCCCCAGGGAACACTGTTTGGCAAGAACACCATTGCTGGCGTATTGAACTTCACCACCAAGTCGCCGTCGCTTGATACGGGCGGGTATGTACAGGTGACTGAGGAGCGACTCGACGGAAAGCGCTACGAGGCCGCGATAGGTTTTCCGCTTATTGAGGACACCTTGGCAGCTCGCATCAGTTGGCGAAAGCGGGAGAAGTACCTTGGTTTGTTCAACACTGCGAGAGACAACGAAAAAGAAGAATTCAACGATGAATCAGTACGTCTTCGCCTCGATTACTTCCTCAGTGAGGATGTGGAGCTCAAGCTGATTGCCTTCAGTACGGAATACGAAGGTGTGGGCAATGGCTTTCAGCACTCTTACCTCACAGAGACCGCCAGACGAACATTTGAACAGCGCGATCCACGGATCGAAGATGACGAGTTCAACGATACGCGCTCTTCTAACTCACCCACCTATTCCAATCGCGACAGCGACTCGGTCGCCCTCAAACTGGATATGCATGTGGGCGACTTTATGATGTTCAGAAATGGCAGTATCAGCGGCCTGGCAAGCTGGGCCCGCGTGGATACACCGTTTTTGCTGGATACGGATTTCAGCCCGGTAAATACCGGCTATTTTGAAACCGACGGGCCAGACCGGTACATGCAACGCCAGTTTGAGCTGCGTTATAGCGCCGACAGTGGCCCGCTTTTGGGCTGGGGAGAATCGGTTGACTGGATGTTCGGGGTGTTCGCAGGCAATGCCCAATCGAAGGTCAGTCAGGAGACGTCCCTGGTACTTGATGGCCTGATTGCCTTGGCTCCTGTCATCGCAGAAGGACGTGGTATTCCGCTGCCTTCTTTTCTCGGCCCGCTCTTCTCTCTGCTGGCTGAAGTGGGGGTTGTTCCCGGAAGCGGTGAGGACTTCGCTATCGAGACCTCGGTTCGCGTCAAATCCGAGACTTATGCGCTGTTCGGGCAAGCGGACTGGCATCTGTCAGATACCGTGACGGCGTCACTCGGCTTGCGCCTTGGCGAGGAAACGATTGATGGCGAACAGTCGAATTATTCCGACTCCATCGTACCGTCGCTCACCAATGGCTCTGAAAATTACTACGCCAAGGACCGGCTGAAAGAGCGCGAGGTGTCGCCAAAGCTCGCTATTAGCTGGTCTCCGGTTGATGAGTTAACCGTGTTTGGCAATATCTCCAAAGGCTTCAAGAGCGGGGGCTTTTCCGGGCCGGTGATTCATACTCGCAGCCTGCAATACGAGCCGGAGGAGGCCGTCTCGGCTGAAGTGGGGATCAAAAGCCGACTGTTCGACGACACCTTGGAAGTGAATGCCACGGTGTACAGCATGCAGTTCGAGAATTTGCAGCTCAATGTTTTTGACGGAACCGCGATTTACACCGTCAATGTCGACGATGCGGAATCTCGGGGTGTAGAGCTCGACTTTCGCTGGCTTCCGCCCATGCCCTGGCTGAGTGTTCAGGGCAGCCTGGGCTTTAACGAGACCCAGTACGGCCACTTCCCCTGTGGTCCTACGACTTGGGACGACACCGACGCTCTGCCCGAGTGCGGCCAGAACGCGCATCCCTCGCAGGACCTCAGCGGTAAGGAGCTGCCGTACAATCCCAAGGTGACAGCCAGTCTCTCTCCTACGATTCGTTTTCCTATCCTTCCGCGATGGGGAATCGGCGGGATGATGGCGGTGGACGTTATTCATCAGGGTGAACACTATCTGGACTACGACCTCGATGAGCAAACCTTCCAGAAAGCGACGACCAAGATTAATGCGCGCCTGGCGATTGGACCGGAAGACAAGCGCTGGGCGGTGATCTTCAATGCCAAGAACCTCACTGAAGTCAAAGAGAAGTTGCTCGTGCTGGATACCATTCTTCAGGGGGGGAATTATGTGGCGATTACCCGCCCGGACGAAACGCAGTACTCCGTGGACTTTCGCTATAACTTTGGCGAAATGGATTAATGGACTGCCGGGCTGAATTCAGAGCAGTCGTTGCCTTTGATCCTGCGCTGCGCCGATTGTCGCGATTATTTCCCCCGTAATTGGGGGGCGGGCAAGCGGGAAGTGGGCGTGAATAATAGTGTTTCCTGAAGGACTCAATGTGACCGTATGGAGACTCCACGTGAAAACAGCAACCGCTCCCCGACTATCTCTACTTTGCGCCAGCGTGCTGGCCCTTCCTCTAATGCTCGCTGGCTGTGATGACGATGATAAAAAGTCTGAATCCAGTGGTCGCCTGGTTGATTCGGCGGTCGAGGGCGTTGGCTATTCAACGCCATCCTTTGAAGGCTATACCGATGCTGACGGCGTTTTCCGGTTTCGTCGTGGCGAGGCGGTCAGCTTCTTTATCGGCGACATTGAATTCCCGTCGGTGCGGGCAAGCCGTTTACTCACGCCGTTGGATATCGCGGGTGTTGACGATATAAACAACAATGTTGTGGTGAATATCATTCGTCTGCTGCAATCGCTCGACAGTGACAACAATCCTGATAACGGCATCAATATCGACGAGTCTTCGCTTACTACTGGCGCACTGGATTTCAGTCTGAGTGAGTCTGATTTCGAAGCGCAAGTGTTCAATGTGATGGGCGTGACCCTGATCAGTATTGCGGATGCCATCGCGCACTTTCAGAAAACCCTGAGTGAGCTCGAGCAAGATAACTCCGGCGGTGGCGATGTCAGCACCCTGCCGGATGCACTCAAAAGTACATCCATGGTCATGCAGTTCACCTATGAAGCCCCCGGAGCACCTTATGCGCTGAACGATCGCGTGTCATTTATCTTCTCTGGCTCGGGCAATCTGTTTCTCGACCTCACTCCGGATGACAACAATGGTGATGCTTTGCAGCTCACTCGGTTTGAGCAGGTCAATTCAGAGTACGTTTGGTACGACGACGAAAACGGCTACAGCTACGCCGTAAGCTTGATGGACGATGAGGTTCACGAAATTAACGTCAGCAGCATTGATCCCGTGGCTTTCCTCGGTCAGTTCGAACCGTATATGGAAGCCAGCAGCTTTGATATCAGCGGGACTATTTCCGGCTATGCTGGCGGCAACTCAGCGCAGTGGGAATTGTGGCTGGACGACAGCATTGCCAATGATGGCGCGCTTGCAAACGGGGCGGTGACGTACAACAGTGATCCCGTTACCGATGGCAGCAGCTATGAGGTCACTGTCACTGCGCCGGCGGGGCAGAGTTGCGAGGTCAGCAATGGCAGTGGCACCGTCAGCGGCGCCCATGTCATCAATGTCGATATTCAGTGCAGCGACAATGCGTTCAACCTCGGTGGTAGCACCAGCGGCCTGCCTGCGGGCAGTGGCTTTGGTTCATGGGAGCTGTTTGTGGATGGCTCACTGGTCACAGACGGTGGCCTGCAAAACGGCTTCACCAACTACAACAGCAATCCGGTGGCTGATGGCGCCAGCTACGAAGTCATTGTTCATCCTACCAGTGCGGTGGACTGCACGGTGAGCAATGCCAGCGGCACGCTCAGCGGCAGCGATATCGACAATATCGACATCAGCTGTAGCGAAGTCGTGGCCGGTTACGACATCGGTGGTAACACTTCCGGCCTGCCGAATAGCAATAACTTTGGTCAGTGGGAGCTGTTCATCGACGGCAAGTGGGTCAATGACGGCGGTATCAAAAATGGCTACTACAACTATAACTACAACCCGGTGGCCGATGGTGCCAGCTATGAAGTGAAGCTCTCGCCCTCCAGCAGTGTGACTTGCTCCATCAGCAATGGCAGCGGTACGGTGAACGGCTCTACCATTGATAATGTAGATATTAGCTGCCAGTAAGCGCGATATGCTCATCAACACATCGCTCCGGGAACACGCCGAACGATGTGTTGTATTGACGCACATCAGTCGTTCAGTCGCGGTCCCAGCGGCACAATACCACCTGGGTTTAGGGCTTTAATCGAATAATAGCCCGCCTTGATATGGTCGACGTTCACGGTACTGGCAATGCCCTCCATCGCCAGTATCCGCTGAGTGTAGGCCCATAGTCGGGGCATCGATCGCAGGGTGTTGCGATTACATTTGAATAAGCTGTGGTAGGCCAGATCAAAGCGAATTAAGGTCACCCACAGTCGAATATCCGCTTCTGTCAGTTGCTCTCCCAGTAGAAACGATCGTCCATCAGCGAGCTGGGACTCCAGCCTGTCCAGCGCGGCGAAAACGCCGTGGTAAGCCTCTTCATACGCCACCTGTGAGCTGGCAAAACCCGCCTGATACACACCATTGTTCAAGGCGGGGTAGAGGTAGTCGTTCAGCGCATCAATCTCGCTGCGCAATGCCTCGGGGTAAAGGTCGAGGTGATTGCCCGTGAGATGATCAAACGCGCTGCCCAACATGCGAAGGATATCGGCCGACTCGTTATTGACGATAGTGTGCTGATGCTTGTCCCAGAGTACTGGCACCGTCGCGCGCCCGGTGAACTGTGGATCAACCTGAGTGTAAATCTGGTGCATATACTGCGCGCCATTGAGTTTGTCCTCATCGGCGTCTGGGTATGCGCCAAACGTCCAGCCCTGATCGGTCAATACCGGATTCACCACGCTCACACTGATGTAATCGCTCAGGCCTTTGAGTGCGCGAGCCATCAGCGTGCGCGACGCCCACGGACAGATATAGGCGACGTATAAGTGGTAGCGTCCTTTCTCGACCCTAAAGCCGCCTTTGCCAGTCGGCCCGGCACTGCCGTCCGGGGTAATCCAGTGTCGAAACGACGAGGTTTGGCGAATAAAGCGGCCCTGCTCATCTTTGTTCTGAACGGGTTGCCAGTTTTCTGCCCATTTACCGTTAAGCAACATAGCTCACTCCTCGGGAAAAAGTATGGCCCGCAAGGCTGCGGGCCGACGGGGTGGGGGCGCTTACTGACCGAGGCGCTGGCTCAGCAGTGCATCCACCGAGAACCGGCCACCGCCTTGAATCGCCAGTGCCACCGCAGCGACAAGCAGGGTCAGCGCGTACTCGTAGCCGTTGTTGCTCATGAACAGGCCGTTATCAATATGAACGCTGAAGATCGCGATCAGCATGGTAAAGGCCGTGAGCAGGGCAGCGGGTCGCGTTAACACACCGAGTGCCAGCGCCAGCCCGCCGAAGAACTCTGCGCTGCCTGCCATCAGCGCCATCAGGTAGCCGGGCTCAAGGCCGATGCTGGCCATCCACTGGCCGGTGCCTTCCAGGCCGTAGCCGCCGAACCACGCGAACAGTTTCTGCGCGCCATGTGCGGCCAGAATCAAGCCAATCGGTACGCGAAGCACCAGTGCGGCAAAGCCAGCGTTGCTGTGTAAAACCGTTTTGATCAGTGAGGTATTCATGTCGTGCTCCGTCAATTAAGAATCGTTGGGGTGGCTGAGGTCCTTATTGCCCGAGCCATGGTGCAACTTTATCTTTCTACTTAATGGCAATAAATGGCTGATATGTTTTATAACTATCAATAATATGTTGATAATATTGGAGCGAGTTGGCGAACTTAAGGAGTGACTGTGGATCGTCTCGATGCGATGAGGACCTTTGTTTCGGTCGTGAATGAGGGTGGATTCAGCCGCGCGGCTGAGCGCTTGGACAAGTCACCGCAGCTGGTCAGCAAGTATGTCGCAGCCTTGGAAAAGCAGCTCGGCACGCGTCTGCTCCGGCGCACTACGCGCCGTATCAGTCTGACCGAAGCCGGGCAGGCCTACTTTCAGCGCGTTCAACAAGTGCTGTTTGATATCGACGATATGGAGAGCCAGCTCGGCGACTACCAGCAGCAGGCGCAGGGGCTTTTGCGTATCAGCGCGCCGGTATCCTTTGCCATCTCCCACATGGGAACCTTGATCTGCGATTTCCAGCGGGCCTATCCCGCCATCGAGATCGACCTGCAGCTCAATGACCGCAAGGTCGATATTGTGGAAGAGGGCTTCGATGTCGCGCTGCGTATCGGTCAGCTAAAAAGCTCCTCGCTTATCGCCAAACGTCTTGCACCCGTACGTATTCTGCTCTGCGCCTCGCCCGATTATCTGGACCGATGCGGTCGACCCACGCAGCCTGAAGAGTTAGCCGAGCATCGCTATCTGCGCTACAGCTACATCGAAGATGAAGGGGACTTATCTCAATATTGGCGACGCAAAGGGCCGGGGGCACCCGCCGCCAGTGTCGTCTCCAACAATGGCGACCTGCTCGTCCAGGCGGCAATCAATGGCGGAGGCATCGCCCTGCAACCCAGCTTCATCGCTGGCCCTGCTATCGCTGCCTGGCAGCTGGAAGTCGTCCTGCCGCAGTGCGAGCCTGAACCGCTGGGTCTCTATGCCGTCTACGCCCACCGCCAATTGCAAACGGCCAAACTGCGTTGCTTTCTCGATTTTATCGACGGTTATTTTGGCTCGCCGCCGTATTGGGATGCGTTTGAGTAGCTTTGGATTGGATACCTGACGACAAGGTATTCTTGACACCATAATGTGGCCAGGTTTTGATAGCATAATTTGGCCGCGTCTTTAACTCATTGAAATAATAAGGAATATTTGCTACCTGCGTTTTAGGGTTCGAATTTTATCTAAACCCGAAGCCACTCAAATCAGCAAGTGGTTGGATTTTCAGAAATGACGGCATTGTGGCAAGACCGGGCTTTGGCCTTTTCGTCGTAGGCAGCGGCTGTTGGTCAGAAGCGGACAGTCAGAATGTTCGCGTGGTTGACAATAACGCGACCACAGCGGACATCCACTTTTTACTTTAATGTAAGCTCAATATTTTGGTAGCTGGCGAAAAACCGATTGACGGCCGGAGTTTTGTCCTTCAACCTCTGCGGGTGATGTCGGAGGTAGCAACGTGCGATTAGGCGATCTTGAAAAAGCAGTCTTACAATACTTCTGGGGCAACGATGCCGCAGACGTAAAGCAAGTGCATGGGGATATTGATCCCACTGGCCAGCGTTCAATGAACACCGTTCAAAGCGCGATGGATCGTCTGTTCAAGAAGGGCCTGCTCAAGCGCGAAAAAGTTGGCCATGCTTTTGTCTATCGCAGTGCCCAATCCCGTGACGCTTTCGTGGCCAAGCTGATGCGCGCCGTGGCCTCAGATTTTATCAGTAGTGAACAGGATTACCTGGCCGCGTTCAGTTCATTAACAGACGAGCTGGACAACGCCCAATTGGATGAGCTGGAACAGCTGATTGAGCGCCGCCGTTCGGAGAATCAAGCCGGAGGTGAGGCTTGATCCTTGGGGAGTGGGCGCGTTGGTTGAATGGCGGCTTTATCGCGGCGTCAACGTTGCTGTTCTGCATTGCCTGTCTGTCGGTCGTGTTTTTGCTGAGTCAATCTAGCCTTAAACGCAGTACGGCGTCATTTCGGGAATCCTTTCTCTGGGTGCTCGTTGCGTTTCCCTGGCTTGCGGCATCGGCTATCAGTGTACTGGTGATGTCCCCAAGCTTTGCTGATCTTAAACCTCTGTGGTTACTCAATCTCACTCACTGGCATCATGCCGAAGTGTTTGATTTCAGCAGCTGGCACAGCGTACCTCTGGGGGTGGCCGCAGTCTTGTCCCTGTGGCTGGTACTCAGGGCGTTACGTTCGCTGATTCAACACATCAACAGTCTTGCCTTATTTGATTACTGGCGGCTTGACCAATGGTGTGATGAGGGACAGCAAGACGTCGCTACACACTTTCCCGCGACCGCCTTCACCTATGGCCTACTGACACCTCGGGTGTTTATCAGTCACGGCTTGAAGGCGCAGCTGACAGAGGCCGAGCATCAGGTGGTGGCTTGTCATGAGCAGCGCCACGTTAACCGTCGAGACCCGCTAAAAAAGTTTTTGTTTTCCTGCCTCGCTGCGGCTTTTCCCAAGTGGGTTGGACGTCAGCTCAAGGCGGAATTTTCTTTAAGCTTGGAGCAAGGTGCCGATGCCTGGGCCGCACAAGCATGCGGAGACCGCGCGCAGGTCGCAAAAACCTTGCTCAAGGTGTATCGGCTGACTCGTGAGAAATCCCCAAGTGCCTATTGCGCATTTTCTGGCAGTGACCTGACTGATCGCGTTCATTATTTGATGACGCCTGCAAGCAATCGCCGCTCCCATTTCGCCTTGGCGATACTTTTGTTTTCCGCATTATTCGCGCTCAGTTTGCTGGGGGTAGACAGCTACCACCACAGCTTCGAACAACTTTTCCGACACTAATTTCCAGGGTTTTCCATGTATCAAATGCGTCAAGATTTAGCCAAAATTCCGATCGTTGGTCGGTTTTTTGCCCTGCTGCTATCCGGTTTGATGTTGCCATTGGCGGTTCAGGCCGATGAGCCAAGCTTGACCTTAGCGTCGGCGATTGAACGCAGTTTTCAGGCGCACCCTGAGCTGGGCGCGTTTCAATATCGCAGGAAGATAGCCGAAGGGAATGTGGCGCAGGCTGGTGTTGGGACGAAACCAGCGCTGGATTTACAAATTGAGGACGGCTTCGGCTCCGGACAATATGCTGATGCCGATAACCTGCAAACAACCCTGGGCATCAGTTGGGTATTGGAAGGTGAGCTGCTGGATCAGCGTCAGCACAGCGCGCGCCAAGGCAGTACCTTACTGGATATTGACTACCAGATTACCCGGCTCGATGTGGCGGCGGAAACGGGGCGGCGGTTCATGGCCCTGTTGGCATTGCAGCAACAACGCGCGTTGGCTGAGCAGGCGTTGGCGATGGCGCAGCGAACGGTGAAAGAGTTGCGGCAGCGGGAACAGGCCGGTAAGACCTCGGCGGTGGATTCACTCCGTGCGAAAGCTGCCATGGCCCGCTACGCACTGGCGGTCGAAGATTTGGAACATGAAATACGCAGCCAACGCCGAGAGTTAGCGGCGTTGTGGCAGCAGCGCGGCATGAGCGAAGCCTTACTTGGCGATTTAGCCGCACCGCGAGTGGATATTGATTTCACTGCTTTAAGTACCGCCCTTAATCGCAATCCCTACGTTGAGCGATTGCTGACTCAGGAGAGGATCAGTCAGTCCGAGTTGGCCCTGGCCAAAGCTGAAGCGAAGTCTCGTTGGCGTATCTCTGCTGGTGTGCGCCGCTTTGAAGCCACTGATGACGTCGCGCTGGTTGCCGGACTGAGCATCCCCATCGGTGGCCAGAGTCGGTCACAGGGTCGGTTTGATAGTTTGCAGGCGGAGGCTGATTTACAAGCCGCGAACGCCAAGGCCCTGCGCCTTGAATTGGAGGCGCGTCTGTATGTGCTGGTTCAGGAGTATCAACACGCACGTCACGTCGCTGAAGCCTTGCAGCAGGACATCCTTCCAAGTCTGAAGTTGGCGCTGAGTGAGGCAGAACGAGGCTACCAACTGGGTCGCCATACCTATCAGGAGTGGGCGGCAGTGCAGCGCGAATGGCTGACAGCCCGTGAAGACCTGCTGGATAGCCAGCTCTCCGCCCAACTCACTTATCTGGAAATTGAACGCCTGACCGGCGCACCCACTCTTTTAATGAATGAGGTAACTCCATGAAGCGCTTTACTGGACGTGCACTGCTGGTGTCGTGCATCGCCATCGGCATGATTGCCCCCCTGCAACTCACCTGGGCTGCAGGCGGCAATGAAGCTGAGGCCGTGGCCGAGCCGGAGAAAGGCCCGCACCGGGGAAGAATGCTTCGGGACGGCGATTTTGCGCTGGAATTGTCGATTTTTGAAACCGGTGTGCCACCGGAGTTTCGCGTCTGGTTTACGGAGAGGGGGAAGCCGATTGCACCTGAAGCGGTAGATCTTAGCGTCACGCTGACCCGACTGGGTGACAAAAAAGACGTGATTCAATTTCGTCCGCAGGATGATTTTTTACGCGGTGACATGGAAATTTACGAACCTCATTCCTTCGTTGTTACCGTCGTGGCCCGTCACGGCGGCAACACCCATAGTTGGGAATACGATAATTTTGAGGGTCGTACCCGTATCGCCGACGATGTCGCCGATGCCATGGGTATTGCTACGGCAAAGGCCGGTGGCGCAACCCTGGTACAACGGGTGCCTGCCTTCGGTCGCATTATTGCGGACACGAATGCAGAGCAACGGGTCTTCGCTCGCTTTGACGGTGTCATAACCCGCATTCATGTTGGCTTGGGGCAAGCCGTCAATAAAGGCGATGCGCTGGTCACCATCGAAAGTAATGAAAGCCTCAAGCCCTACACGCTCAGAGCGAGCCTGCCAGGGGAGGTGGTGGCGTTACCCGCCAACGTAGGTGAGGTCACGGCTGGGCGAAGCTTGCTAACGCTGTTGAATACGGAGTCGCTGCTTGCCGAGCTGGAGGTCTTTCCTGCTGACCTTAAGCGCCTCAAGCCCGGTAAGACAGTGTTGCTCAACGCCGAAGGCGACACCATTGAGGGCGTAATTGTGCATATTCCTCGCACACTCAATGCCATGCAGGCGGCCTCAGTACGGGTGGCCATCAACGGCGATACCGCCTCGCTGCGGGCAGGGCAGTTCATCAAAGGTGAGCTGGAGGTGGATCAGTTTGAGGTACCCCTTGCGGTGAAGCGAAGTGGCTTGCAGGGCTTCCGTGACTTCACCGTGGTCTATGCCAAAGTCGGGCAGCAGTACGAGGTACGCATGCTTGAGCTGGGGCGTGAAGCGGGGGAATGGGTCGAGATTCTCGGGGGGCTGGAGCCCGGCACGGAATACGTGACCGACAACAGCTATGTCATCAAAGCCGATATTGAAAAATCCGGCGCCTCCCACGACCACTAAGGACTCATCATGTTAGATGCGATACTGCGATTTTCCCTCGCCCGCCGCACACTGATCATGGTGTTGGTCTTGGCCCTGTGTGGCGTCGGTATTTGGAATTTTCAGCGACTGCCGATTGACGCCGTGCCGGACATCACCAATGTACAGGTGATGATAAATACAGAGGCGCCGGGCTACACCCCCTTGGAAGTGGAGCAGCGGGTCACCTTTGCCATCGAAACCGCCATGGCGGGGCTGCCTTCCCTCGAATACACCCGGTCAGTGTCTCGCTACGGACTTTCACAGGTCACCGTGGTGTTTGCCGAAAATACCGATATTTACTTTGCCAGGCAGCTAGTGAATGAGCGCCTTGCCGCTGCGAGGGCGCGCTTGCCCGACGGCTTGGAGCCAGAGCTGGGGCCCATTGCCACCGGCCTGGGTGAAATCTTTATGTTTACTGTGGACGCTGAGCCCGGTGCGACTGGCCCCGATGGTGAAGCGATTACCCCTACCGATTTACGCAGTGCCCACGACTGGATTATTCGTCCCCAACTGCTTCGCGTACCTGGCGTGGTCGAGGTGAATCCGATTGGTGGTTACAAGCGCGAAATCCTGATCGGGCTGCTGCCGGAAAAAATGCTCGCCTTTGGTATTAGCCAGCAGGAGTTGGTGAACGCCGTGGCGGCCAATAATCAGAATCGCGGTGCTGGTTTTGTCGAGCAGCGGGGTGCCCAGTGGCTGTTACGGGTTCCGGGTCAGGCGGAATCCATTGAGGATATTGCCAATATTGTTGTTAAATCCCGTGATGGTGTGGCAGTGAAGGTTGGCGACATCGCTACGGTCGGCGAGGGGCAGGAGCTGCGTACCGGGGCCGCGACCCAGAATGGCCGCGAAGTGGTGATGAGCACAGTCTTCATGCTGGTTGGTGAAAATAGTCGAACCGTCGCAAAAGGCGTGGCGGAGAAGCTCAAAGAGATCAATGCCAGTTTGCCCGACGGCATTACCGCCAGCGCAGTCTACGACCGAACCAAATTGGTGGATAAAACCCTGGCGACAGTGCGTACCAATCTGGTCGAAGGTGCCTTGCTCGTTATCGTAATTCTATTTCTTTTGCTGGGTAATCTGCGGGCGGCACTGCTGACCGCCGCCGTTATTCCCGTCGCCATGTTGATGACCATTACCGGCATGGTGCAAACCCGGGTATCGGCAAACCTGATGAGTTTGGGGGCGCTGGATTTCGGTTTGCTGGTGGATGGCGCCATTATTATTGTCGAGAATTGTCTGCGTCGATTGTCAGAGGCCAGTCGAGCCGGAGCCGGTAAAACCCTGCCACTTAGTGAACGCCTAGAGCTGGTTTTTGATGCCACCCGCGAAGTCATACGGCCCGCGTTGTTTGGTGTCTTTATCATCACCGCCGTTTATCTGCCCATCTTTGCGCTAGAGGGTGTTGAAGGGAAAATGTTTCATCCCATGGCGATCACGGTGGTGATGGCCTTGTCAGCGGCGATGTTGCTGTCGATCACCTTTGTTCCCGCCGGTGTGGCTTTCCTGTTCAAGGCGCCGGTGGAAGAAAAGCCCCATCGCGGTTTTGACGCCACCCAGCGGCTGTATCGGCAGGGCCTGGAATTCGCCCTGTCTCATCGTGGGCCAGTGGTTATCGTTGCCGCGATCGCGGTCTTGCTTTGTGGCTGGCAGGCCACCCGTCTGGGCAGTGAGTTTGTGCCGAATCTTGATGAAGGCGACATCGCCATGCACGCGCTTCGTATTCCCGGCACATCGTTGACACAAGCGGTATCCATGCAGGAAGCGCTGGAGGCCGAGATCAAAAAGCTGCCAGAGGTTGAGCGTGTCTTCGCCAAAATCGGTACCGCCGATGTGGCAACCGATGCCGTCCCGCCCAGCGTGGCTGACAACTTTATCATCCTTAAACCGCGTGACGAATGGCCCGATCCCGGCAAACCAAAAGCACAGGTGGTGGAGGACTTAGCCACCCTCGTTGAACCAATTCCCGGCAGTCGCTATGAGTTTCTGCAACCGATACAAATGCGCTTTAACGAACTGCTCTCGGGTGTCCGTGCCGAGCTAGCCATTAAGGTCTTTGGCGATGATCTATCGGTACTGACAGAAACCGGAGGAGCCATTGAGGGCGCCATCGCCAGTGTGCCCGGAATTGTGGATATCCAGATCGAACAGACGACCGGTTTGCAACTCCTGAGTCTGGAGCCCCGTCGAGAACGGCTTGCACAATATGGACTGACATTGGAGGCCCTGCAGCGTCAGGTTGCTGCAGCTACCGGTGGTGAGCAAGCCGGGTTGTTCTATGAAGGCGACCGTTTTGCTGATATCGTCGTGCGCCTCCCAGAGGCTGAACGCAATAACGTTGATAGATTAGCTTATTTGCCGATCCAGCTGGAGGGCGGTGGTTATATTCCCCTCGGCGAACTGGTGGCGTTTGACCTTCAAGACGGTGTCAATCAGGTCAATAGAGAAAACGGCAAAAGGCGTGTGGTGGTGACTGCCAACGTGCGCGGTCGAGATTTGGGCAGCTTCGTCCAGGACGTACAGACAGCGGTAGCCGAAGTCGAGATTCCCGCCGGCTATTGGGTGGAATATGGTGGCACCTATCAAAGCTTGCAGTCGGCGTCCCAGCGATTGAGCATCGTCGTGCCGGTTACCCTGATAATGATCATTGGCTTGCTGTTGCTGGCGCTGGGCTCCCTGAAGGATTCGTTGATTATTTTCACCGGGATACCTCTGGCGCTGACAGGGGGCGTTTTGGCACTTACCCTGCGGGGCATTCCATTTTCAATCTCAGCGGCGGTCGGCTTTATCGCGCTGTCCGGTATTGCCATCCTCAATGGGCTGGTGATGGTGTCGTTTATTCGTCAATTGCAGCGTGAGGGTGCGACGCTCCATTCCGCTACCATGGAGGGGGCATTAACTCGCCTCCGGCCGGTCTTGACCACGGCCTTGGTGGCCTCCCTCGGCTTCGTTCCCATGGCCCTGAACACCGGTATTGGCTCGGAAGTGCAGCGGCCCTTGGCGACAGTTGTTATTGGCGGCATTATTTCGTCGACTCTGCTAACCCTCTTCGTATTGCCCGCGTTGTACCAGCTTCTTCATAAGGACAAAGCTAATGACGTGTAAAAAAATTGCCGCTCAATTGACCCTGTTGTTCACGGGGCTAGTCATGAGCAGCGCCCTGTTTGCCCACGGTATGTCCGAGGCAGATAAGCAGCGCATCCTCGATGCAGGTTATGACGAGTTCATCTGGCTTGGCGCCAGCCACATGCTCAGTGGCTATGACCACCTGTTGTTCTTGCTCGGCGTGGTGTTCTTTCTCAAGCGTTTTGGTGACATTGTTAAATTTATTACTGCCTTCACAGCGGGGCATTCCATCACCTTGGTGTTTGCCACGCTCTACGGTATTCAGGCGAATTACTTCCTGATCGATGCGGTGATCGCCCTGACGGTTTGCTACAAGGGGTTTGAAAACCTGGACGGCTTCAAGCGTTACATCGGCGTGAAGGCACCTAGCTTGATCTGGATGGTATTTGGCTTTGGCCTGATCCACGGCTTCGGCCTATCAACACGACTGCAACAGTTGCCATTGGGTGATCACGGTCTGGTAATGAAAATTCTGGCGTTCAATGTCGGGGTTGAAGTCGGCCAGATAGTGGCGCTGTCGGTCATGCTGCTGGTCATCGCGCTGTGGCGTAAGCATTCGTCCTTCGCCCCTTTCAGCCGCATTGTGAATGGCGGGCTGATTGTCATTGGCGCTTTGTTGCTGGTGCATCAGCTGCACGGTTACCAGCACAGTGTTTATGCTGACGACTTTCCATTAAACAGAGATGATCACAGTCACGCCCATGAAGATATGCGATCTAGCGCATTGGAGTCATATCCGCGCCGACTGAATCTGGCGCCTGAAATGGCGCGACCCTCCCAGCAGGAGGCCCCTGCAGCAGAGCAGGAAGAGGTCTACAAGGAATACCATGATCATGGCGACGGCCATTATCACAGTCACTGATAACCGAGAGAGGAACGTAAGAATGCGATTTTTAGCAGTACTTTTATTCTCTGCCTTCATCACACAGCAGGCTGTTGCTCATGGCAATCACCGCTCCCCTATCACCCAAGATCAGGCCCTGAAAATTGCTGTGCAGGTCTCTCAGGGATTTACGGGAGTCGATCCACAACTTGGATTCGGTACTTTGCCTGAGAGCTGGAAGGATGTAGGGGTAGCTGATGCCGCAATTCACCAACGGGGGCGAGGCTATCTCATTTTAAAAGTCGTTAACCCTGCCGATGAGCAGTCATTGTATATTTTGATGTCAGATGAGGGTGAAGTATTTGACGCCAACCTGACAGGAAAATTTAAAGGGTTGGAGTGAGGCAGCGCCATGCCGGGGTATCTGTTGATTGCAAAAATTATCGTTGCTGCGTCGGTGATTGGCTTCGCATCCTGGCTGGCTGATAAGAAACCCATTTTGGCGGGATTCTTGGTAGCCATGCCGTTGGTCTCGATTCTGGCAATTCTATTTTCTTATCTTGAGCACCGCGACGCGCAGAGCACAATCACCTTTGCGAAGAGCATTATGCTGGGTGTGCCGGCATCCTATTTTTTCTTCATACCGTTCTTTCTTGCAGAGCGGTTACATCTGGGATTTTGGCAGAGTTACCTAGCTGGCTTGCTGTTATTGGTGGCGGCATTTTTTGCTCACAGAGCGGTGATGCAATTTCTGGGGTAAACGCCCTTTTTTATCTAATAGGGAAGTTTGCAGTTTCCATATTAATCGCACACTTAGAGCCAAGAGACCCCTTTTTATAATAGATATTGACTGTCCGCTATATGACTATTTCCGCCATCGCCTCCGGCGCTATGAACGTCGGCTTTGTGCCATTTTGAAATACTCCCCATATTGATTTAACCACCTTTTGTACAAAATAGCAGGTTGTCAAGTGGCACGTCAGAAGGCATTTCCAGCCTCAGGATGATAAGAAAGTTCCCAAATGTTGATTTTTTTCGCTGAATGTCCAGTCGTTCTAAAAGATGCTGGGAGATCCATATTAGAATTCTATATGTGGTAGCGCTTCATTGCCTATATACAATTCACCGTCAATTGTGCGCTATGTACTCAGGTCAATCAGCTTCTCAAGCTTGCCGATAAACCGCCTATGGTTATTCGGGTTGCGAGGCTTCGCATCAACACTGATTGCCCCGCATTTACAGCGTTTCATTTGACCATCGGGCTCAATGATATCGGTGCATATGCGGCACAGGTATTTGCAGTGCACGAGCTCAGTGATTTCAGGGTGCTCCTGCTCGCGCCTTACCCATTGGATCCACCTTTATATTAACTTTCGATTGAATCTTGGAGGGCTAGATTTAGACCACCAGCCTTCCTTGTAAGGGGGCGATTCCAATTTGAACTGAACATCCGGTGTTAAATGCCAAAAAATCGCTCTCAATACCATCAGAGAATATCACGCCATTCTCCGGCATCAAGGACTCAATTTTGAGCGTTTGTTGCGCATCCACGGTGCCTGTCACGAGTGTGGTGCCCGTCTGTTGGCTCGGAAAGGGCTCTCGAACGGTATAAATCAGCTGCGGGGAATCCCAGGCAAAGCCAGAGCCTTCAAGGGGAACCGAGTTTTGGCCAGATATCCCTTTCGCCATGGCGAGCAGGCTCTGAAGCCATCCAGTAGAGCCTAGGCCGGTTGAGACGATAATGCCAGACGAACTTTGAGATTCCGATTGTTCTCCCCAGCAGATAATGTACCGCGCAGAGGTATGTGTTTTCGGGCCGATAAACAAGTCGTTCACGGCGAGCATTCGCTGGCCGTCATTTGTAGTGGCTTCCGCCAACGTTACAGCTTTGTGCTCGCGCCGGCCAGCAAGTACGTCACTAAGCACTAGAGGCAGATCTTCGGAAACAAATGGGAGCAATACCCCATCCCAACGCTTTCGATCAGGGTTGAGAGCGATGACTGAATTGCCTTTAAGGTATTTTAGTGTGTTCGCGACCAACCCATCCTGTCCGATAACCACAACGATATCATCGGCATTGAACTGATAACTGGGGAGAAGGCTGCGCTCCAGTTTTTGCACGCGGCCCGCTGCGACCAAGGTTTTACGCGAATGTTCTACCCGAACTTCATAAAGGGCGTGCTCGAGTTCATAGTCATAGAAGCTTGAGCCCGATTGCTCGACGTAGAACTTGGCCTGCTGAATCGTGTTGAACCGCTCAATCAGTTCTTCCAAACGGGTTTTACGGTACACCAAGACAAATCGCGGAGTGTTTTCCATGTTTAATCCTCCATTGGCAGACTGACTGAAGGGACTGAGCTTCTGTCACTCAATCCCTGGCCCAAAGGTTTCAGTCGTGCTTGGCCATCAGGTTTGACAGGGTGTCCGGACCTATATGCAGTGTCCCGATCTTATCTGCATTTTCAGCAAAGCTGCCCATCGCAACGGCTAATAGTTGAGAAGGCTGCATATTGTTCATGGCGAGCGCTTTGATGTATTCAACGGGTACGCTGCTAGCCGCCTTCGTATTAACCTCAACACGGTAAGCTTCTGCGTCAGCCTCGATTCTCCGATTGATTTGGGCGCGCTCTACCAATGCCTTGCGTTGCTCCTCCGCCTCAATGTCTGCAGCCAATTGCTCGGCCTTTGCTTCAGCCCGCTTGCGAGTCAGAGCTCGTTCATTGTCTATTTTGGCTTCGGCAATCTCTTGGCGCTTGGTCTGCATTGCCATATCAGTCTGCAGTTCGGCTTCCTGGATAGTGCGCTCTTGTTCGACCGCCGATTTGCGGCGGTCGTAGATTGCGTCATCTGCCTCCTTAAGAATCGCCTCTCGTGCTTCCGCCTCCAGGGCTTTAGCGGTTTCGGGTGTCGGCGTCAGGGCGACCAGCATGGCATCAATAACTTCAATTCCAAGTTGCTTAAGCGGAGCGTTATCCGTCAATGCCTGCTTGAGGCTGGCGTCGAGCGAGCGCAGCATCGTCAGCGTTTCGCGCAATTTCATGGTCTGAATTTGTTCCTGGACAATCCCTTGGGCTGCTTGAACAACTCGGTCGCCCAGGTTTACAGGGTCGTCAGAGACATAGTCTTTACCTTCTTCATTAAGTGTGAAATTCAAAAGTTCAGCTAACTTCGCGGGATCGGCGGCGCGAAAGGTAAGCTGTCCCTGGACTCGTAGTTGCTGAAAGTCTGACGTCTGCAAATTGAAGATGAACGGTACCGCCTGAGCGCTCATCGGGATTGCGGTCAACGACGTCTTCGGAGCGTAGTAGAAAAAGCTAAGGCCTTTGCCTTGACGCTTGATCTTGCCACTGCTGCTCTGAATGACGTGGACGGTGGGATTGGCTTTGAAATATTGAATACCCAGCATGGCTTGCTCCTTTTGTGTCGTTAGGTCACTAAGTGAATTTAATAGTGGCCAATAGTCACAATGTCGTCAAGTGATATTTGGGTCTTTACGTCACTAAATATCCATATAAATGCTATCCATTTGTTTTTATTGAAGTTAATTTCTTACAAGAATTGGATTTTGTTCAGCCTTTGGCTGGCAATAATGCAGAATGAGTGAATGCTACCTCAGGAACGGGTACTATAATGACCAATAGACATTTAGGGGCTTCGTATGCCAAAACTGCAATCAGCCGCGCCATACAACATCCACGATTACGATGTACCTCTGACAACCGTCGACAGTGTGCTCTTCACGGTGCATCAGGATGAACTCAAGGTACTACTTGTGAAACGAGGAGAAGATCCCTTTGAAGGCAAGTGGGGGTTGCCGGGCGGATTCATTAATCTCGGTATCGACACATCGCTTGAAGACTGCGCCATCCGAAAGTTAAAAGAAAAAACGGGGATTGCGCCCCCCTATATTGAGCAACTTTGTTCTGTAGGCGGGGGGAATCGTGATCCGCGCGGCTGGGCAGTTACCGTGGTGTTTTATGCCTTGGTGGCCTATGAAGCGTGTCAAAGTCATGTGGAATCGGTAGTTGACGTCCAGTGGCACGCCGTCGATAAGCTAAAGAAAAGCACAGTGGCCTTTGACCACCTTGAAATCATTCGCACTGCGCAAGACCGGCTGAAGCAGAAAGCGTTGTATTCCATTGTGCCTGCGTACGCATTGCCTGATGAATTCACCTTGTCGGAGCTGCAGAGCCTCCATGAAGTCATTATTGGCTCTCCGCTTCAGCGCAAATCTTTTCAGCGTCGCATCGAGATTGCTGAGCTCCTGGAAGAGACGGGGCGGATGTCCGAGGCGCGTGGTCGTCCGGCTAAGCTCTATCGTGCAAAGGATGAAAGTCGGGCGTATCGCTTTGTACGTAACCTTGAGGGGTAGGCATGCTGTTCATCTCAGTGGCTAGAGATTAAGACTGTGCATTTTGATAAGACAATCATTTATATAGACATGGACCACGTCCTTTGCGACTACGAGGAAGGTTTCGCGCGTCACCAAGCGCGTTTCCCCGAGCTGAAGTACCCACAAAGTGAGCCAGGGCTCTATATCGGACTTAAGCCTATGCCTGGAGCAATCGAAACATATCGTTGGTTGGACGTTCACCCGGATACGGCCGTATTCATACTGACTGCACCTTCGATAATGAATCCTCATTGCTACTCTGAAAAGCGAGAATGGGTAGAGCAATACCTCGGTATGAGTGCGGTAGAGAACCTGATTATCACTCCGCACAAGCATCTCAATCGGGGAGACTACCTGATCGATGACAACAGCTCTGGGAAGGGGCAAGACTATTTTTCTGGAGAGTTAATTTTGTTTGGAAGCAAAATATATCCAGATTGGATGGCCATACGACAGCAGTTTGAATCTAAGTTTGAGTAAAGCACATAGTGTTTTTATTAGCAGTTAAAACTTACGCGAGGTGTGCCAGTTTCACTTCTAATCAATATCAGAAAACTTTATAAAATTTATTCGTTACCGAAGTGAGGGAATGTAGCGAGATAAAATGGATCCTCATTTTCAATAAATCTGTATGAAATTGGATCCCGTGGAAGATGCGGGCGGTATGTAATGAAATATTTTGCTTTTATTTGTTCCTCCAGAACATATATGTTGTGTAGTGGTCAAGTAAAACTGGCCACGGGTTTGTAAGTTTTCCAGTACATACTTTCTGCCACATTTGGCGGCAGGTCATCGT
>Ga0208203_1000071_pt1 | contig 50372 bp, 39 predicted proteins | sample DeeseametaMP2914_FD_184167 | JGI IMG/M metagenome (GOLD analysis project Ga0208203, IMG submission 184167) | Marine microbial communities from the Deep Atlantic Ocean - MP2914 (SPAdes) | ecosystem: Environmental > Aquatic > Marine > Oceanic | place: West of Santa Cruz de la Palma, Atlantic Ocean...
TCGCGATCAATAAAGAGACCCCAAAAGCTCTTGATATGAATGAAGCGCAAAAGAACTACCTCACTGACATTGTGAGCCTCCTTCAAGAGAAGAGCTTTGAAAGTGACAATGAACTTCATGAAGGCATGTATGAAGTTATGCACAAGCATGAGCTTAAGCCCATGGATATTTTCCCCCTCTTTTACACCATTCTCATTAGCAAACCCAAAGGGCCAAAGCTTGCTGGCTTCATGAGAACCATTGGTCTAGAAAGAGTAAAAGGATTATTAGAAGGAGCCCTCTAAAATGGTAACCGACTTTAAAAGCAGACAAGAGAAACTTCTCGGGCGCATCGATCATGGCGCCTTCATTATTCCTAGTGCTAAGCTTAAAACAAAGAGTAATGATACTGAGTTTCCCTTTCGTCAAAATAGCTTCTTTAAGTACTTTGTGGGCTTCGAAGAAGATAATGCTCTCTTAGTTCTTAAGAAAGAGCGCGATGGTTCGATAAGACGTTTTCTCTTTGTTGAACCCAAGGACCCTACCCTTGAGATGTGGGCGGGAATACGTCTAGGAAAAGAGCGCGCTTTAGAACTCCTTGAAGTCGATGAAACCTACAATAATACTGACATTGAAGAAAAACTTCCCCACATCCTAAGCGGTGTGAGTGAACTCTATTTCAATCATTACGATCCTGAAAGTCGTGAGATGGTCCTTAAGGCCTCTCAAACCCTCAGTCGTCAGCGAAAGAATAAAAGCCCAAAGCCTCATAGCTGGAAACACTCTCTTCCCTTAATGGGCGAGCTAAGACTCGTAAAAGATCAAAGTGAAATTCAGGCCATGAAGAAAGCAGCTAAACTAACAGACGTTGGCATGCGCGCGGCCATGGCCTTAAGCCGACCAGGGGTCAATGAAAAAGAAATCAACACTCTCCTCACCTACCTCTTTAACCAAGAACAAGGCGAGGGTCCGGCCTATGATTCCATTGTCGCTGGTGGAGAAAATGCCCTCATTCTTCACTACATTAACAACAATATGACCCTCAAAGAGGGAGACCTTCTTTTGATTGATGCCGGCGCTCAGGTCAATACCTATGCAAGTGATGTGACCAGAACATTTCCCGTAAATGGAAAATTTACTGAGGCACAGGCAGAGCTCTACTCCCTTGTCCTTGACTCTCAAAAAGCGGCCATGGCCCACATGAAGATTGGAAATACCCTTGGCAGCATTCATCTTGAGACGTCAAAAGCGCTTGCTACCTCTCTAAAAGACGCTGGTATCCTGAGTGGCAGTCTCGATGAGATCATGGAAACAGGAAGCTATCGAACCTACTACCCTCACGGCACCGGCCACTGGCTAGGTCTTGATGTCCATGACGAATCCCCTTATCTCATTGATGAAGGCAATGACACCCTTAGTGATGTCTGTCTTGAAGAGGGAATGGCCTTTACTTGTGAACCAGGACTTTATTTTCCTGCTGATGATAAAAATGTCCCCAGTAAATGGCGTGGCATTGGTATCCGTATTGAAGACGACCTCATTATGAATGAAAGTGGCTTCACCAATATCACAAGTAGTATTCCAAAAGAAATCAAAGAGGTGGAAGAGGCCTGTCAGGGAGATCTTAAGAGTATCCTAAACAAACTTGAAACTCTCCCCTTGATGGCCAAATAGGAAAAGTATGAAGACTCTCCTCACTACTCTCATTTGCGTTTTCTTAACTCCTCTTCACGCTCAAAGTTTCACCTTTGAGCATAGAGACTGCCAAATTAGGGTTAAGGAAGAAGGAAGTGATAAGGAGATGACCCACCTTCTCTCTCTTGCCAAAAATCTTCTTGAGCAGAGAAATTATAACGTTCTTCCTTTCATGGATAATAAAAGAGTTCTTCCAGGAGAGCTCTACTTCACCCTCAAGGTCACACGTTCAAAAGAGAGCATCTACAAACCTTGCTTTGTCTCCTTTGATGTCAAACTTAGCACAGGTAATCTTCCTAAAGAGGCAGATAAAAAGCTCTTCAGTAAAGAGATCAAGCGCTCCCTTCCTCGCATAACATTTAGTGGTTCTGAGCGCTGTAGAATGGCCTTAGAGGACAGTTTTATTCATGTACCCACGTGCGTAGCCCAGAACTAGTAGCTTCTTGTTTCCAGAAATTTAAGAATAAACTCAAAAGTAGCACGAGACTTCTTAAGGTGCTCCTTACTCAGTCGTGCTTCAAGGATGGCATCCATTTGATCAAGAAGAGAGCGGCAGTGATCTAATTTTTCACAAGCTTCTTTTCTTATCTTTTCAATGGCCTTTTCAATATGGGTGAAGTCGGTTTGTTCATCGAGCTCACCTTTTTCAAACTTAGCTTTCATATCAGGCTGATCCATAAGCCATTCATAGAGAACCGCATTGACCTGGCCGTTTTTAAGATCGAGAAAGGCATCTTTTTCACTCTCACCATTAAAGTCGAAAGTATCATCAAGATATTGAAAGGCGATTCCAAGGGAGCGTCCAAAATCATGACAAAGCTCATAGAGCTCTTTCGCCTCAGGACTTTTAAGCGCAGGGGCAACAGCACACCAACTCATCACACTTGAAGTTTTCTTAAGGGCAATCTCTTCAATGGCCTCACGCGTATAAGCGCGGCTAACAACAAGATCGGCCTGAAGCCATTCACCCTGACTTAATAATTCAATGACCTTGGCCATTTCTTTGACGAGCTCCAGATCTCCCTCGCGCGAGAGTTCTCCGATCACGCTGGCCAAGAGATAATCCCCGGCCAAAACGGCTTTCTTATTAGTCGCCTGAATATTAATGCTCTCTCTTCCTCTTCTGGTACTTGCCCCATCAATGACATCATCGTGGGCCAGTGAAGCGGCATGAACCATTTCAATGGCGCGGGCACAAACATCCACTTCTTTGAGGTCAACACCAAAATATTGGGCAAAGAGATAAGTGAGCATTGGTCTAAGACGCTTTCCGCCCTTGAGCACACTCTTTTGCAAAAGTTCGTCCATCGCCTTTTGGCCATAGGTACTAGGAACACTGACATCAAAGGTGCTTATTCGGGAAGTTATCCCAGGTGGAATATGTCTTAGAAATTTTACGTTCATTTGTGTAAGTCCTAGTTATCACTTTGGTGAATATACTGTAAACTTGAAACTAAAGAAGACACAGCGAATAAAGCTACCTAAACACTAGGCAAAGGACCTCCCATGACTCAGTCGGATCAAAATTCATCAAATGAGCAACACCTTGCGCTCAAAGAGCGTAAGAATGAAAGCTATAAAATCTTTGATGATATCGCGACAACCTATGATCCTCTTAATCGCTTCCTAAGCCTTGGGATCGATGTAAGGTGGCGTCATCGCATGAGAAAGGAGTTACCGCAAAAGCCCAATCTTGAAATCTTGGACCTGGCCACGGGTACCGCTGATGTTCCCCTTATCCTCATTAAGAACTCTAATATCTCAAAAATTAGAGGGCTTGATATGTCTAAGAATATGATCGCTATTGGAGATCAAAAAATCCTTAAGGCCAACCTTGAAGAGAAGATCACTCTTGGGATTGGCGATGGTTGTGCTTTACCTGAGAAGGATAACACTTGGGATGTGACAACGGTGAGCTTTGGTATTCGAAACTTTCCCGACTACTTTAAAGGTCTCCAGGAAATGTTTCGTGTTCTCAAACCCGGAGGCCAAATCATGGTGATGGAATTTAGCCTTCCCACCAACTTTTTGATTCGTGCCATCTACCTCTTCTATTTTAGAAAGGTCCTTCCCTTTATTGGCAATATTTTTAGTGGCCACGGTGATGCCTATAGTTACCTCAACAAAACGGTTGAGGACTTCCCCTATGGCGAGGACTTCATCAATAAAATGAAAGAAGCGAAATTTATTGAAACACGGGCAATCCCTCTCACCTTTGGGATAGCCACTCTCTATATTGGAACAAAACCTCAAGTCGTCAAACCATGATAAAAGTTGAAAGAGAGAACCTTTCCCTTTATCGCCAAAGCTACGAGGGCCCCCTTAATTTACACGCCTTCACAGGCCTTGAAGGTCTCCTTTATTGGAAGAATAAGGAGGGCACCCAATATATTGGCCTTGGTCGCTGCGAGAAAATACTAAATGAAGAAATGCCCTTCTTCCACTACGCAAGTTTTGAAGGAGAACACACTCTCCTCTTTTGCCCTTTAGTTTTTAAAATCACAAACACTGAAATCGTCGTCTTTGAGCAAAGCGGTCATGACCCTCTCTCCATTCTTGGTGTTAATGTCTCTGACTTTATAAAAAAGCTCTCTCTTTCCAAAGAAGAGGTGGCCACAGCAAGTTTTAAACTTGCAGAACTCTCTCCCTCCTTTGAAAGATGGCAGGAGAGAGTTAATGTAAGTCTAGAAACTGAGGGACTTAAAAAAAGCGTGCTCTGTCGTAAGTTTACCTATGAAGGTCATGGCCCTAAAAATAGCTTTGACTTCTTCCTTGACCTTAAGACCAAGAATGCAGCAGATCTCTTTCATTGCTACTTTGATGACTTTATGAGCTTTACTCCAGAGTCCCTTATAAAATTAGAGGGAAGTCAATGCAGCCTTGAGGCCATAGCCGGAACCCATAAGAATGATGGCCAAGAAGAAGAGCTTCTTCATGATCCTAAAGAGAGGCGTGAACACCTTGAGGTCATCTCCTCTCTTGAAGAGCTCGCAAGTAAAGTGGGAAAAGTAAGAAAGGGAGAAACGGCACTTTTAAAACTTAAAACCCTTAGTCATCTTCGAACCCCACTAAGCCTTGAATTAGAAGAGGGCTTTGATCGTCAAAAGCTCTACTCTCTCATTCTTAGCCTCCATCCCACACCGGCGGTTGGGGGGACTCCTAAAGAGATGGCCCTTGAATTTATCAAGAAAGAAGAAGGCGAGAGAGGTCCCTACGCGGGCTTCTTTGGAGTTGAAGAACAGGACTATCTTGAGCTCAGTGTCCTCATTCGCTCCCTTCACTACCACTGCCAAAAAGTCGTGGCCTATGGGGGAGCAGGAATCGTTGAAGGCAGTAGTGCAAAAGGAGAATGGCAGGAAACCTTTAATAAAGTGCAATCCTTTCTCCCCTGTCTCTACTTTGATCATGAGCTTCCCAAAGGAAATTAGATGAATAATCCAAGCGAAGTGTGGTCGACTCTAGTTATTGACCAATTTGTAAAATCAGAGGTCACCCACTTTTTCTGCTGCCCCGGCATGCGAAATGCCCCTCTCCTTAAAGCGATCTCTAAGAATAAATTGGCCCACGCTCACCCAGGCATTGATGAGCGCGCCCAAAGTTTTCGCGCCCTCGCCTTTATGAAAGCCCACAAGGTCCCCGTCGCCCTCGTCTGTACCAGTGGCACAGCATTGGCCAATTTCTTGCCGGCGATTATTGAAGCCCAGAAGACTCACCTTCCCCTTATGGTCATTAGTGCCGATCGCCCAGGTGAGCTCAATGCCACTGATGCCAACCAAACGATTAATCAAATAGAGGTTCTTCGCGATTACACCAAAGAGTTTTGGTGTGCGAGTGAGCCTCAATCCTCCTTTGCACCAGAGGCACTCGCAGCAAAGATCTGTTTTCTTATTTCACAATCCCTCACCAAACCAAGAGGTCCCTTTCATCTCAATCTCCCGCTGCGCGAGCCCCTTGATCATCAGACGGCTCCTCTCGAAGAGGCATGGCTTTCAAGCGCCAAGGCCATCCTTGAGCAAGAGCTCCCCCAGCTTCGAATCCCTAAGACCTCCTCTGTTATTGAGGACTCCGTCATAACAGAGCTCTTCGCTAAACTTGAAAGAGCGAGCAGACCTCTTATCGTCTTTGGTCCTCTCGGGGCGTATGACTCCTATAAAGACCATCAGAAAGTAGTTAAAGAATTTATCGAAAACTATCGGGGTAGCTTTAGCTTTGATGTGACGACCGGACTTAAGTTTGAGTTTGGCAGCACAGAGGGACTCGTTCCAAGCCTCGACCATCCAGAGGTCCTTGCCCAACTTGAAGACAAGGAGCCTGACCTCATTATTCACTTTGGCCACCGCCTCACCAGCAAACACTACTATGGACTGCTGGCGCGTCTTAAGGCCAAGAAAAGACCCATCGTTCATATTGCCATGGGGGCCTTTCACGAGGACCCGGGCTTTAGCTTTAATGAACGCTGGCCTTTAAATCCTATTGATGCGCTCAAGGCCTTTAATAAGAAATTTAATAAGAGCACAAACTTCTCTCCTCTTGTTAACTGGCAAACCCTCATTCAGAGAAAGAGGGATCTTATTGAAGAAGGCCCTCTCTCTTATCCCTATCTCACAAAGAAAGCGGTTGACCTCTTAAAAGGCCCCTATCAGGTCTTCATAGGCAACTCCACTTTTATCCGAAGCTTTGATAGCTACGCCTGTCATGAAAGTCCAAAAGCCCAGTGGCACGTCCTCACCAACCGTGGGGCCAGTGGTATTGAGGGGCATGTGGCCATGGCCCACGGTATGGGGCTCCAAAAGAAAGCCCCCTATCTTGCTTTCATTGGAGACGTGAGCTTTCTTCATGATCAGGCTTCCTTACAGTACTTCAAGGGAGATGAGCAGGCCTTAGTGGTCATAGCAAATAATCAAACTGGGGGCATCTTCAATCTTCTGCCCATCGGTTCAGACCCAGAGGCGAAGGACTATCTTCCTCTTATGACTACCGATCACAATCATGACCTCACAAAGATTATTTCAGCTTATAATATTCCTGTAAAAGAGATCTCCACTAAAGAGCAGTACTGTGAGGAGCTTAAAAAGTGGATTGCAGCGCCATCCCTTCTCTTTTTAAATACTCGCTTTAGTGATGCTGATAATATTAAAATTTATAAAGAACTCAAGACTCTTAAATTATGAATCCATGGATCATGGCCGCCAGGCCTAAAACACTTCCCGCAGGCATGGCCCCCGTTCTCTTGGGACTGGCCCTTCACCTCTCATTAGGGGGAAGCCTTAATGTCCCGATTGCCCTTATCACTCTTCTTTGTACCCTCCTTCTTCAAATCTCAAGTAACCTGATAAACGATTACTACGATGGTGTTAAGGGGACGGATACTGAAGAGCGCTTGGGACCACCAAGGGCAACCGCCTTAGGTCTCTTAAGTCCAAAGCAAGTTAAAAAGGGCTTCCTAAGCACCATGCTTGCCGCCTTCTTCTTAGGTCTCATTCTCATGGCCCATGGAGGCCTCCCCATAATTGTCATCGGCCTAAGCTCACTCTTCTTTGCTTGGGCCTACACAGGAGGTCCCTTCCCCTTGAGTTACTTTGGTCTTGGTGAAATCTTCGCCTTTATTTTCTTTGGCCCCGTTGCCGTGACCGGAACATGGTATCTTCAGGCGCCAGGGGTTACGAGCGTCCCCACAGAAGTTCTCCTTGTCGGCAGTGCCGTTGGTCTGATTAGTGCGGCCTTAATGGGCGTTAATAATCTGCGCGATATTGACAGTGACAAAAAAGCGGGAAAAACAACGCTAGCAACTCTTGTCGGTGACTGGTCTATGAGAAAGATCATTGTCCTCTTTCTTATTGTCAGCCAACTCATCATGCTTTCTCTCTTTAAAGACAGACCCCTTAGTATCTTGATCGGTCTTATTCCCTTAGGCCTTTTCTATAAGTACTGGTGGCAACTCTTAGGAACCGTAAGAGGAAAGGATCTTAATAATACTCTGGCCACTGTAGGAAAGTACCTCTTCCTCTTTGGTCTCTTCTATTCAAGTCAACTGATATGGAAGATCTAGTTGTTTTTCCCTACAAAGCGAAACTTCCCTTTGCTCAAATCGTAGCAGGAAAGAAAGTGACAACCAAAGAGGGTGCCCTTATCAAGGTTGGGGATCAGGCCCTCCTTGACCTTTCTCCCTTTCCTGGATTTTCCCCCTATTCCCTGAAGGAGACAGTAAAAGAATTTAAGAGTGCTTTTCAAAAGGGACTCAAGGACCACAGAAATCCTCATGTGGACTTTGCCCTTTATCAACTACAGCTGCAAAGAGACGGACTAACTTCAAAGGTGAATATCCCTCCTCATAATATTCTCCTCGATCCCCTCGCTTTAAGAGAGAGTAAGAATCTTAAAGGGGTTATCAAAACCAAGCTTCGAAAGGATACCTTTGGCATAATTTTAAAGGCCATTAAAGACCATCCCAAAGTGCTCTGGCGCCTCGATGGGAATGCGAAATTTAAAAGAGATGACTATTTAAGAATGGAAGAAAAGCTCATGCGCTTTCAGGAGAGAATCGATTATATCGAAGAGCCACTTCGTGACTTTAAAGACTATGAAGCCTGTACTCTGAGCTATGCTCATGAAGAGCATTGGAAGCTCTATCTTAAGGAGAGGACAAAGGCCTGCGCAGTTGTCGTTAAACCTTCTCAGGTGGGAATGAGTTCCCTCAAGAAGATAAAAGCTCGTCTCATTCTAAGCAGCTGCTTTGAAACTCCGCCAGCTCTCCACGCTCTCTATTACTTGGCAAAAAAAAATGCCCCAGAAACACATGGTCTTGGGGCATTCACGACATTTGATAATTTAAACTGGATTTAGAGCTTAATGATCTCTCCATTTCCAGCGACGTGAAATGATTCGCTAGAAGAGATTTCTCTAAAGACACTTGAGGCTTTGTAGTCAATCTTAACTGTTGCGCCTGCGATAGGATTGGCGACACTTCCACGGTTACTGATTGTTTCAAGTCCACTTGAAGCATTGAATTCAAAGCCCCAGCTCACAGCTACACTTGCAGCTCTTACTGTGACGCCAGTGAGGTACTGGCCTTTTCCTTCATAGTTGCCACCATATTGAAAGTATACAATGTAATCAAAAGAGATCACATTCATACCAAAGCCATTCTTGTAAGCAACACGATACTTACGTGCTCTTGGTGCTGCCCATCCCCCCATTTGAGTGAAAGCAAAGCGTGCATCTTCTGTTTCAGGAAGAACAGATATAGGTTTACCCATATTAATATTGGTAACAGGCTTACCTTTTTTAATGATCTCCCAAACCTTTGTACCAAAAGCGATAAGCTTTTCAGCATTCATGATCCAGGTTCCAAGGTCCTTAGCAAAGGCCTCGGGAGAAATTGTTTTAAAGTTTTTGTGAGGAGAGAAGGTTTCCTCTTCCGCGATAAAAGGAGAAACTTCCTCGTTTAAGTCAGTAACGGTGATTTCTTCGATTTCAAAGTAGGGGTCATTCCCAAGAACTTCATCAAATTTTACGCTCTTTTGTGCTTTTTCTGTCTCAGTGAATTCAAGAAAACGAGTAGAATTACTTGCCCAAGAAGACACTGTAAATGCTGCGAGTAAAAATAAAAGTGATAAATTTTTCATTGGCTCCCCCTTGCCTAAGCTTTGCCTGAGCCCTTTTTAGGAAACCCAATACTTACCGTCAACTAAAAACAACTGTCTTTTTAAGCCCTAACTGATTCCTGTTATTAGTTCAAGCTTAAGAAGATTTAGTTAATTGATTGATTTCACATAACTATAAAGACTATAGGCGCCCTTTTAACGCATCACAGCTTGTGCTAAAAAAAGTCATGCGAATTCTGATACTTACCCTTTTTCTAACATTAAAGAGCGTCTATGGTGCTGGCGTTGGTCAGGCCATTGCAAATGGTCTTGGGAGTCTGTCTTCAGGAATTAGCGAAATTAACCTTGAAAGTGATGCTCTTGGAATTGATAAAGGCATCGTTGCGGGAACAATTATTGGTCTTTCAAGAACAGTTGAAAAGAATCCATTTCCTACCTCTAAAGAGGATCAGTTCCTCGTCAAAGATTATATGAAGATTGGCTATCAATTGGGCGCGGGCTTTGTTGTCAGTGGTATCGTCAGCTACGTGCAGGAGTGGACCTTAGTCTATCCCGTGGCAACCAATATGAAAGGGACCCTCAGTCGCAAGTTTATCGTGGATCTTTTCCTTCCCGTGCGCGTCGCTGGTTATGAAGACAGTGCCATTATTAATAAACTGCCCCAGGACTATAGTTTAATACGAGAAGTAAGTCTTCAAGGACATGGACGCATTAAACTTGGTGGTGGCGTCCCCTTTCTTATCGGCATTGAAGGCAGGGCCGGAAAGGTTCTCTTTAACCGTCATCTTCTTAAAAGAAGACCTCAAGAAGGTCTTAGTGTTATGAGAGAGACCGGAGACTATTGGCATCTTGCGAGTGAATTATGGATGAACCTCGCTCTCTTTAATCTCCCCATCGCCGACAATGAAATGAAAATAGGTGATTCCACAAGAGTCTATTTAAAGATACCTGAGCGTGACTATAGAAATGAAAGGACGGCCCAACTCGCGCGCTCTTTACTAAGTGGCAAGGCCAATGAACAACTTGAAGACCTTATAAGAGACGAAGGTGTGAGTCGAGTCATTAAGACTCAGTTTAAAGAGTCCTATGCAGGCCTTAATTTCATCGCTCTCTTTAATAGAGAAACCTTTACTCGAGAGGACTATGTAACAGACACTCTTTATAACGAAGGAAACCCACCGACAGAGAGTGAGTGGTGGGTTTATCAAGATCGTCATATTCAAGAGTGGACCACGGGACTTCAAAGCGAGACGATGAAAAGTCAGGTCTTTCTTGAAGGCCAGTGGCAAGAGGATGGTCTTAGAAATCCACTTCTCTCCCTTCATATTAGCGCCCATGACTTTGAGACCACTCAGGAGGAGTATGATTCTGTTTACTATCCTCTCTTAAGAAAATTTGAAAGTGGTGCTCAGGGAATTATTCCCTCCCATGAAACAAGACTCCCTTTAGAGGACCTACCCTATTCTCAAACTCAGCTAATATTTCGCTACGATGAGAGCGACCTTTTAAAACTCCTCGCTCTCTCCGAACGCGACTGGTTCGACGCCCTAGAGACGGTAACAGGCAAGAAGAGTTCCTTTTGGAAGCAAACGGCAAAGACAGGCTTTCATGGCCGTGAACGCTCACGCTTGCGCCAAAATCGGATGACCTTACGGGATCTTCAAATGGCCAAAAAAGTCATGAGCATTCTTCGCCTATGGAAGAAAGCACAGAAGCTTAAAAAGAACTCTTCAAGAAAGGATCAAACGGCCGCTCTTAGGATCATTGGTTATGCCATGAGAAGAAGCCTGATGATAGGGGATCGCGCTTGGAATACCAAACTCTTAGAGGCCCTAGAGATCATGGTGCCAGCAAGCCAAAAGGTCCTTGGCTTTACCTTATATCCTCAAGACATCAATCGTTTGTCGGGGACGCCTCTTGCTGTAAAAGAGGTCCATCGCCTCGTTAGGGATAAGAACGTCGATCACTTAAGTCAGGAAACAGTAAAAAATCTTTTGACCTTTTTAAGACCGCGCTACAATATGCTCTTAGATGATCCTAGCGAGATTTATCATCACTTTCGCACCTTTGCCCCTTGACTTACGCATTTCTTACGCCATAATAGTTTTATGGGATTAACAAAGAAACAACACGAAGTTTATCAGTATATTAAAACCTATAGCGAAGAAAAGGGCTATGCTCCTACTCAGCGCGAGATTAAAGAGCATTTTGGTCTTAAGAGCTACGGCTCCGTTCAGCGCTACCTCAAGTATCTTAAAGATGCTGATCTTCTCTCCACCGATTGGAATGCCAAACGTGGCCTTACTCTGACAGAGAGTGAAAAAACAGATCAGGGGGCTTCCTTTGAAAGTGAGATCCCCCTTCTCGGTGATGTTGCCGCTGGTAATCCCATTGAGGCCCTTGAAAACCCTACGGAGAACATCATGGTTCCCACTCATCTTCTTAATCCAGGCTCACAGCATTTTGCTCTGCGAGTGCGAGGTGACTCCATGATTGAAGATGGTATTCTCGATGGGGACCTTGCCATTCTTAAGCATGTTCAAAATGCCCATGCAGGAGAGACTATTGTTGCCGTTATCGACGGAGAGGCGACCCTTAAGAAATTCTATAAGAAGAAGAATCATATCGAGCTTCATCCTGCCAATGCAACGATGGTTCCCATTATCGTCGACTCTCAACAAGACTGTAAGATTGTCGGTCGTCTGATTGGGCTTTTTCGCTCCTATTAAAAACTATGGGCGCTCCACATCTCAATCTAGATAGTGAAAAGAGAAAGATAATTCACGTCGATATGGACTGCTTCTTTGCCGCCGTTGAAGAACTTGATAATCCTTCTTTAAAAGGCAAGGCCGTCGCCGTTGGGGGCAGCCCTTCAGGTCGTGGGGTTCTTTGTACGGCGAATTATGAAGCGAGAAAATTTGGAGTAAGAAGTGCGATGAGCTCTGCCCATGCTCTAAAAAAGTGCCCGCATCTTATTTTCATTCGTCCACGCTCTTCTCGCTATAAGGAATTTGCCCTCAAGATAAGAGAGATCTTTTCTCGTTACACCGACCTTATCGAACCCCTTAGTCTTGATGAAGCCTATCTTGATGTCACTCATTGTGAGCGCCATCAGGGAAGTGCCACACTTATTGCCCAAGAAATTAAGGACACCATCTTTAAAGAAACGGGATTAACGGCCAGTGCTGGGGTAGCCCCCAATAAATTTCTCGCAAAAGTGGCGAGTGATTGGAAGAAACCCAATGGCCTCTTCACCGTAAGCCCCGATCAGGCCAAAGACTTTGCCATGAATTTATCCCTCAAGAAAGTTCCCGGTGTAGGGGACGTCACTTTTAGGAAGTGTGTCGCTCTAGGGCTGCATACGTTAAAAGATATTCAGGAGAAACCCATCGGATGGCTTGAGATAAAGCTTGGAAAGCTTGGTCCAAGCCTTTTAAGGAAAAGCTTTGGAATAGACAACCGCCCCGTTTCAACGGGTCGACCAGCAAAGAGCATCAGCACCGAAGAGACTTACAATAAGGATTTAGAAACATTTTCAGAAATTGAAGAGCGTATCCCCTTCCTTGCTGAAGAAGCCCTTGAGCGCCTTTCTCGCCACCTCAAAAAGAAGAGTGATTGCCCAAGCCCCCACAAAATTTTTATAAAAATTAAAACCTGTCAATTCAACTCTCACACCCACGAGGGCATTCTGCGCCACCTTGACGTTCACCTCAACGAAGAGACTCTTCGAAACACTCCTCATCTTTATCAGGACCTAATCGCTAAGGTTGTCACCCCAATGTATAAGGAGTTGTATGATCAGTGCGCTCAGACACCCTTGCGCCTTTTAGGTTTGGGATTTAGACTCAATGTGAGCTCAAGTTATGAACTTGAACGCTTGGGACAGCTGCGCTTACTCTAAACGAGTGAAAGGATAATTTTGACTTCTTGGCAATTCATCACTCTCCCCTCTCGACCCGACTCAGATGAGCACAGGTCTCTGGCACGAGATTCTTTTGAACGCGGATATAGTATTTTTGCCAATCATGAGCTTCACGGTGAGCTCTTTGAACTTTTTAACCTTGATCTCTTAAATCAATCTCAAGATTTTAATGACTGTGTAGGATTTCTCTCCAGTGGCTCTACAGGACTTCCCAAGATTGTCCTCCACAAGAAGAGCTCACTAGTAAGTTCAGCTGAAGTATCCCTCAAGCATCTTCTTAAATACTTTCCCGCTTATAAGAAAGAAGAGGTCTCTCTTTATAGCTCTCTCCCCTTATTTCATGTGGGCGGTTTTCTCAATCTCTTAAGGGATTGTCCCTTTCACCACCTCTCCTTTCGCGCTCTCTGTGAAGAAGTATCAAAAAAGAACTCCCCTGCAATCATTATTGGAGTTCCCACGATGCTCTCTGACCTTGTTTCAAGAGAGGAGCAACATACTGATCTTCTCTTTTACTGCGGGGGCGGCCACTGTAGTGATGACCTTGTTAAAAAGGCCAATGCTCAGGGTATTGAGGTTATTCGCACCTATGGACAAACAGAAAGTTGTGGCGCCATTATTCATGCCCACAATCTTTTTGAGCCTGAAGTTTATGAAGATTGTATCGTTACCATCAAAGAAGGCCTTCTTCACTACGAGACGAAGAGGCAGGCTCGCGCTTACCTTACAACAGAAGGCCTCATTCCTCTTGAAGGCCCCATACAAACACAGGATCTCGCCACCAGAGAAGGTGGCCTTAAAATTCTAGGGCGTGCTGATCAGTTGATTATTTGTGGGGGAGAAAATATTGACCTTTTCGAACTCCAAAAAAAACTCGCTCTCCATATCCCCTATCCTTTTACCTTAAAAGGACTTAAAGATTCACGCCTCGGTGAAGTCCCCATCGCCTTTGTTGAAGCAAGTCCTCTAGAAATCGCGCAAATGCTCCAAAAGGAAGAACTCCACAAAGGGCTTGATCGCGCTCGCGCTTTCTTAACACCACCAGATTTTAAAGGGATTAAACCCAATCTCGCTGATTACCAAAGAAAGTATGATCACTCCAAACGAATCCCTAAGAAGATACTCTTTATTCCTGGCTTTATGGGGCTGAGAGAAGAGGGAGACTTTTTAAAGACTCTTTATAATGACTATCGCAATTTTCACTATCAAGATCTCACCAGTGATCCAACCTCACCAAAGTTTTTAGAAACTTCCCTCAAAGAACTTAAAGACTATATTGAGTATGAGAGGCCTGATCATATCTATGCCTACTCTATGGGAGCGCGGCTTTTAAATGCCATCTATAATGATCTCACCCATAGGCCACTAACTCTTTTTATTGAAAGTTCAAAGCTTCTCCCTTCCTCTGAAGGGAAAGCGCGCCTCAAACTCGACCAAGAGCGGGCCGAAATGATTAAAGATGACTTCGAAAGCTTTCTGCACTCCTGGTATCAAGCACCTCTCTGGGCGCTTTCCCCCTCTGAACAAGAGCATATGCGGGAGCTGAAATTTAATGGCTGGAAGGATCACACCGAGCTTCTCTGTGCGCTCCTCACTCACTTTGGCCCGGCCCATTTGCTTGCTCCAGAGCCCTCTCAAAGCGACCTTCTCAAGGAAGGCCCTAAGGTGCACTACTTTTATGGGGCCAAGGACCTCAAATATGCTCAAGAGGCAAAGCATCTTCAAAGCTTTGGTCTCAATATCTTTGAAGTGACTGGAGCAGGCCATAATATCCACTTTCAAAAGCCTCAAAGGCAACTTATGACCATAAAGGCCCTTAATTCTCTCTAAAGCAGTGCCAACCCCAATGGTCACTGGTTTTCAGACTCTTTTCTTTCCTAAAAAGACGTAACTCCCTGATATCCTTGGGAATGGTCCCTAAGTCTCCTTGCCAAACAACTTTTTTTCACAAAGGAAGCTTATAATTTAAGGGAAGGTCATTGAAATTACGATAAGTCACTATGATCTCAATTAAAACCGGAGACTCGTTATGAGACGGACAACTAAAAACTCTTCTCTTATGTGGACCCTCAAACTCTTAAGGAGTGGATTCCTCTGCTACTTTCTCGCCATTGGTTTTTCACCAGTAGTAAACGCCAATGATAATCTTCAAAGGAATGCTCCGACAACAGCGGTATCTGGTGGACATGGAGCTGCGACAAGTACCCCTGTTGAAAATATTGATGCCAATGGTGATGGTAAGGCAAACGAAATTAAAGTTGAAGGGAATGATCTTAAGGCCGGCTCTAAGTTTCTTTTTTCCAATATTGCTCTCTTTGCTAGTGGCTTCTTTGCACCAACTCTTATTAAAGCTTGTCCCAAAACACCCTCTGTTTGGATTTTTGCGGGCTCAGCTCTCCTCTATGTTGCTAACGAGATCGGTCTTTTCACTGGGTTTAATAAAGCGATTAACAGAGAAATGGTTGCTTATCTTGGCCGAGGTGATGAAGATCGACAAATTGATTCTCTAGAAGCTGCTTCAAAACAAACACGTGAAGCTCAAAAAGCCGCTAAGAAAAGAGCGATGATCTCTAAGATTACGGCGGCTGGTTTTGCTGCGGCCTCGGCCATGGCCTTTGCCGAAAGAGCAGACCTCTTTGGCCTTACGGGATGCAAGCCCGCGACTGGCTCCTATTTTAATCCACAACCAAAGAATCTTCTTCTTATTAATCCCCAAAGGTTTGCAATGGCTGAGTATTATTTCTCACAGCAACCAATGGAAAGATTTGTATCCGAACTCTCCAATGACATTAGCCTTTATCAAAGTCAGCCTACCCCTCATTTTAAGGAGAATGGTCTAGGCCAAAAAATGATGAATTACCTTATAGGAAATACTTACGCTCAAGTCGGAACTGACAAGGATGCCAAAATTGTTGAAGATAAGGATGGAGAGAAAACCATCGTTGTAAACTCCGTTGGCGCCAAACTGGCCGCAACTGGTCTTGGTGTAGCCGGTGGTCTTGCCGTCATGAAATACGCCAAAACAGCAGGGCCTGCTGTTAAAAAATTTGTTAAAGAACCTATCACTCGTGGCATAGGTTTTGGTGTTTTTTCTGCAACTGCCTTTATGGCAGCGAAAGAATCTGAAGAAGCGGCCCAAAAACTTGATACTCGTGCGAAGGAATATGACCGTCTTGCCGATAGCCTCAGAAGTCAAACAAGTCAGGATATTGGTCTTGAAACAGGAGCGACACATAGTCTAATCGATGGATCTATTCAAGGCATTGATAATGGCTCCAATAAAGGTATATCAAATAATGACGCTTGCTTCACAGGCGGAGCAGGACAAATTGTTGTTGATAGTAACTGTTCTTGTTCACAGAATAACTCTTGTAAGAAGCCAGAGATACCTAACCTAACGAAGCTTCCTGACTTTGGAGGACAAAGCCTTCTCTCTGATTCCATGAAATCTCTGAGTGCAGCGGGTAGCAACCTCTACTCTGGGCGCCTCAAAGCCGGTAGCACAGAAGGTAATAAGCTTGTTAATAGCGCCGCTCGTATCACCAAGCTTCGTGATGCGCTTAAAGACAAAATTAATAAAGATCGTCTCGCCAAAGGAAATGATGCCATTGACTTTGCCAAAGCGGAAAAAGGTATGGAGGGCTTTCTCAAAAGAGAACTTGATGGTGCCTTTAATAGGCTCACACCTGCTGAACAAAGAACACTTGCAAATCTCAGTGGCGGAATTGGTAGAGGTAGCGATGATGACGCCAATGAGGAGAAAGAAGATAAAGAAGGAGAAGGTACAGGAAGTGGCACAACAGCTGTTGCCGCTACCGATATCAATCCTAATCCTGGCAAGGCCAATGCGAATGCAGATGGAGGCACATGGGACTTTGACTTTGGTGAAGAGGCCCAAGGAAGTGCTGAGCAAGATGCTATGGCCCAGGCCCTAGAAGCTGAAGAAGATCAGGACTATGTTGTTAAGGGTGATATTAATGATGATCGTCATAAGAACCTCTTTAATATCATTACAAGACGCTACTTAAAGTCAGCTTATCCCGTTATTTTTGAAGAAAAATAAGAACCCTATTCACTAGGGGCTAAGCCCCTAGTGTTCTAATATACGTCAGATAATTCACATCTTTTTTAAACGACTTAAGAGAAAGCCAGGCAAAGAGAAGGCTTATAATAAAGGGTATGAAAAAGCTTGTGAGCACTCCAAAGAGCGTCATTTGAACAGGTATTTTTCGATCCACAAAGACGTCAGGCATGACATTGATTCCATAGTGATCAAGTCCTACCAGAAGGACCGTGGCAAGAATAAGCCCCATGGCCACACTTAAGAAAGTAAGAAGAGAGAGGAAGACCTTTGTGGAAGTGAAAACATTTTCCTCTGACACTCCTAGAACCCAAAAGCTTGCGAGATCCGTTTTAATTTTACTAAAGAAAATAAGAAGCCCACTAGTGATGGCCAGGCTCACTAAGAGGGTCATGGCACTAAAGAGGAAGACCATCACAATGGTTTCAAGGTTAAGCGCCCAAACAAGAGTCGAATTAACCTCTTCCCAGCTCTTATAGACACTCCCCTTTGGCCCATACTGAGTAAGAAGCTCTTCGACAGCGCTCCTATCATAATCTCCGTAAAGGCGAATTTTATTGACGACCTTCTTTCCAATAATTGCTTGCACCCTAATCATCTTCGCCCAACCGTGAAAGTCATCTATTTCAGGCACATCTGTATTAATGAGGTAATCAATATTGAGAGAGGCCATCCGCGGGATGCCACCAATAAAGCTATCAAGATGGGCTGGGCTCATGAGGCGCACGAGATCACCGCTACCACTATTGAGCTTATAGGCTAGAGGCCTAGGCAAGACGAGTTCTTTTAGACCATTCGTCTTTAAAGGTGCCGGAAGTTGGTCCTCTTTAAGACCGTGGATAATAATGGGGGCGTAGAATTGACCGTATTTCACCAAGAGTTCAAGTTCTAGTTCCGTAAGAGGAGTGGCTTCAATTTTCTGCAGGTTTTCAAAAAGAGGAGCTATCTCTTCTTCTTTCACAAGGGGAAAACTAATAACACCACTGCCACTTACAACTTTTGAGCGGTTAATAAGCTTTTCTTGAAGGCCTCCCATTGTACTTTGAAGGACAAAGAGAGCAAAACTAGAGATGACAAGGCCAAAAATTGCGATAAAGAGCAATTTTTGGCGTGTCTTAGCATGCAGTAAATAGCTAAAGAAATAGCGTATGAACGGCCAGTTCAAAGGACCTCCTTAGAGGTCATAGAACTTCTTCTTATCGGCGACGAGGCCCTTAAGAAATTCGGCTGGTTCATAACGGTCCTTATCAACACTACTTGAGAATTTTTCAATGGCTGAGAGAATTCTCTCTAATCCTTCACTATCAGCGTAACGAAGGAGCCCGCCTCTAAAGGGAGGAAAGCCAATACCAAAGATAAGTCCAAGATCAACATCCGCAGGTGTTTCAACGATCTTTTCATCGAGAATAATTGCGGCCTCATTAATCATGGGAAGAATCACTCTCATTTGAATTTCACTCTCACTCATTGTCTTCTGAGAAGAAGGCAGGAGTGCCTGAGCTTCCTCGTTGGCGCCTGTTGGCTTTCCTGATTCATCGTAATTATAAAAGCCTTTATTGGTTTTGCGGCCAAGAAGACCTTTTTCCACCATTTTTGCCGATAGCCCAGAGGACTTCGCACGATCTCCAAGGCCATCATGAAGAATCTTGGCAACCTTCACTCCAACATCAATCCCTACTTCATCAAGCAGGCGACAAGGACCCATGGGCATACCAAAGTTGATACAGGCCTCATCAAGATCTTTCATGCTCACCCCTTCTTCAAGCAGATAGCCCGCTTCATTGAGAAAAGGCATAAGGATTCTGTTCACGAGAAAACCAGGGCCATCTTTAACAACGACTGGAGTTTTCTTGGTTTTAAGAACCCAATTATAAAGTGCTTCCACTGTTTCAGGAGCAACCTTAGAGTGAGTGATAATTTCCACAAGGGGCATTCGATGAACAGGGTTAAAAAAGTGTAGACCGGCAAAGCGCTCAGACTTCTCAAGTGCCTTGGCCATCTCTTCCACACTTAACGAGGAAGTGTTTGAAGTGATGAGGGCATCATCTCTCATATACTTTTCCGTTTCGGAGAAGACACTCTTTTTAATATCCATATTTTCAACAATGGCCTCAATAAGAAGATCAACTTTCTTAAAGCCTGTGAAATCTGTTTGACAGTGAATAGAGCGCATCTTTCTTTCAAAGTCATCACGACTTAACTTCTTTCTCTTAAGAGCGCCTTGAAAATTACTTGAAGCTTGTTTAAGACCAAGCTCTAGGGCTTCTGTATTAAGGTCTTTCATCAAAGGGGCCATCCCATTGCTCGCCATCAGCCAAGCAATACCACCACCCATGGTTCCAGCTCCTAAACAAGCTCCTCTTTTAAGGCTAGGAATCTCTCCCTCACCCTTTGGTCCAGGAAACTTCTTAACCTTCTCTGTCATCCAGTAGATATGCTGAAGATTCTTAGATTGCTCAGAAACACAGAGTTCTCCAAAGGCCTGCGCTTCGCTCGCAAGATAGCTTGAGCGGCTCTTCATCATCCCCGCTTCCATGGTATCAAGAATTTTAAGGGGGGCCTGATAGAAGCCCTTGGTCTTTTTAAGGACACTTTCACGGGCCTTTTGGAAGATCACTTTGCGGCTTAAAAAATTATCTTGAGCGAAGTCAGTGAGAGACTCTTTGAGGTTGGCCTTCTTTTGAGAGCGGCCAATATGTTTCTTTGCCATCTCAACAATGCGCTCTTTAGGATACACTTCTGTGGCGAGCCCCATTTTCTTACCCTTTCTCGCGTTCACGGTCTTTCCGCTGAGAATCAGGTCAAGAGCATTGGGGAGCCCAATTTTCTTTGGCATACGATAGGTGCCACCAAAGCCTGGGATAAGACCTAACTTAACTTCAGGCAGACCCATGATGGTTGATTTATCATCACTCATGAGAATGGTCTTACAGCTTAAACTAAATTCAGTCCCACCCCCAAGACAGACACCGTGAACACAGGCAATCGTTTGAAAAGGAAGGTCTTCAATTTTATTGAAAATCCCCTGACCCGCTTCAGCGCCTTGAGCACCATCAGCTTCTGTTTTCATGGCAGAGATTAAGGAGATATCCGCCCCCGCTAAAAAGCAGCGCTCTTTATGGGTGAAAAAGATCGCGGCCTCTAAATTCTTGCGCTCACTCTTTAACTGATCAGCAATAGCATCAAGTTCTTTAAGGGTGTCTTCATCAAGAACGGTCATCGATTTGTCGTTATTATAACCAAAGCCGATATAAGCGATCTTCTCTTTTACTTCATAACTAATTTTCTTATATACACTCACGACCACTCTCCTACTTCACTAGATTTTCAATGATGATAGCGCCACCTTGACCGCCACCAATACAAAGGGAGGCCACACCATACTTGGCCTTTCTTCTTTTGAGTTCATGGGCCATGGTCACAACAAGGCGACTTCCCGTAGAACCAACGGGGTGACCAAGGGCAATGGCTCCACCGTTAACATTGAATTTTTCATCAGGAATTTCTCCCCATGCTTTTTCAACACCAAAGCGAGAAGCAGCTTCTTTATCCACAAGAGTTTTTTGAACAGCGATAACCTGAGCGGCAAAGGCTTCATTGATTTCAACTAAGTCCATATCCTCTAACGTCATCCCCGTTCTTTTAAAAACACCATCCATTGCTAAAAGGGGTCCCATCCCCATTCTCTCAGGCTCTAGCCCATGAAAATGGTAATCAACAATCTTTGCCATAGGCTCAAGATCATATTTCTTAAGGGCCTCTTCACTTACAAGAAGAAGAGCGGAGCCTCCATCTGTAATAGGACAGGCATTACCAACAGTTACTGTTCCACTCTTGCGATCAAAGTAAGGCTTAAGCTTAGCGAGCTTTTCAACACTACTACCCGCTCTTGGACCTACGTCAGTAGAGAGAAGCTTATTAAGTTTTGATCCAACAGCAAGAGGAAGAATCTCCTCGGCTAGGCGACCTTCTTCTTGCGCCTTAAGAGCAAGGTTATGAGAGCGCACAGCAAAGGCATCTTGCTCTTCTCTACTGATATTAAATTCACGTGCTAGAATTTCAGCCGTCTGACCCATATTAAGACCACAGAAGGGATCAGTAAGACCTTGTTCAAGTGCAATAATGGGACTGAGGTAGGGTGGACGAAATTGAGTAATCGCCTTAAGTTTGTCCCCGACACTCTTAGCCTTCATGACATCAATAAAGAGCTCAGTCATTTCCTCTGAATAAATAAGAGGAATTTGACTCATATTTTCAACACCACCCACAGCGATAATCTCACTGCGACCACTTGCGACTTTTAAAAAGCCCTGGCTCACGGCCTCAAGCCCTGAAGCACAGTTGCGGTGAACAGTATAGCCACTTGTTTGCTTATCAAGGCCTGCTTCTAGAGCAATGACTCGACCGATATTGGGATACTTTGCAGGATTACCAACGTTACCAATAATCACCTCATCCACATCAGTATTGGAAATACCAGCAGCATCAAGAAGATGGCGAATAAGGTAAGAACCAAGATAAGGGGCGGCGACATCTTTAAGATCGGTGCCGGCCTTGGCATGAGGACTTCGCTTTGCCCCCACAATATAGACAGGTTTCATTGTTGCACTCCTTTGCAATAAATAATACCCGTCTATGATAGTCTAAGCCGTTAGCTTTTCAAAGAACAACCGTTCTTAAAAATGCAAAAGGGCCTCAACAAGGAGGCCCAATTTGTGCAAGGAATTATTATCTCTTCTTAGAACTTAATGAGGAAGCCAATATTAAGGGCGGCCACATTACTTTCTTCAAGAGCATTACCATAGTTTTCAAGACGGTCTTCAAGATTATCTCTTGTGATGAAAGTCCCAGTTCCTACAGTGTCGTTCTCATCAAACCCTGAAGTGAGGGCACGTGAGTAAGTGAAGTCAATATTAAGACCAAGGTTCTTAGCGAAGGCAAACTCAACCCCAACGGAACCAGAACCATTAACGTTACTACCAGAGGCCTCTAGCTTCTCACCAGAAAGCTCTGTGTCATACTCAAGGTTCATACGGTTATAACCTAGACCAAGTCCAAGATAGGGACGAATCGAAGACTCTGTCGCTAAGAAGAACTTACCTGTGAGGTTAAGGTTGATATTTCTGGTGCTAATTTCTTCGTCAAAGAAAGTATCTGTAAAATCGAGAGTGGTATAAGTCGCTCCAATACCGATTCTAAAACGATTTGAAATTTCATTTTCAAAGGTAATACCGGCATTCATCTCTGACTCAAAGCCGTCGATATCATCGCCTTCATATTGTTTAATACCAAGAAAAGGAATAATCGCATTCTTATAATCAGCTTCTTCGATAATAGGAGCAGGTGCGATGATGGTCTGAGGAGCTGCTTGAACAGTCTCAACAGTGTCCACTTCCTGGTCAGTTCCAATGGCCTGGCCATTAAAGGCACCCTTAAGATCAGTGGCAAGCTTTTGCTCATTCTTAATACGGATGTCTTCAATTTTCTTTTGCACCATTTCTTCGTTTTGCTTTTCAAGGCGCTTTCTCATTTTTTCGACCTTGTCAGCAGCACTTTCGCGTCTGAACTGACCATCAATATCAATTTGCTCTGAATTGAGGATCTCTTCAGTTTCCGAGACAAGATAGTCTTGAGCGAAGGCACTTGAGCTTACAACGGCCAATGTCGCGACTAGAATTTTCATTTCATGAGTCATCAATGCTTTCATTTTAATCTCCTTGCGGGCCTGTTAAATCTCAAAGGATTCCTTTTCAGCACAGGCACGAATAGCAATAATTCACATTTCTTATAACAAATGATTCAATGCGGCGGGCAAAAAATAGCGCAACGTGTAAGGATTACAAGGGAAAGGTTCTAAGTCTTTGAATTTATTTTTATTTTCGCAGGGTAAAGTAGCGAAAATTGGGGTCGGTTGTCCCAAAACCATCAATCACACGGCTCAAAGAACAGCCAAGAGAAGTGTCTTCAGGCGGACAGGGGTTCTGATCAGCTAGGATTCTATCCCTCACATTTCCAAGCACCGTAAAGATCACAAAGGCCATAACACCCACGAGGAGAATATACTCAACACTCGTTTGAGCAGATTCACTCTTTCGAATCCTTTTAATAAAGACAATGAGTTCTTGGAAAAGATCCTTTTTCATACCCCTAATTTTAACACGAGACTTTAAGCCTGTTTAGAGTGGTCCCTTAGTTCCAGGAGTTGACCAAAGAGTCCCAGAGGACATCCCTTAAGGGGCCCAAAATAACTCACATTCTTAAGGCGAGAGCGCAAAAAGGGACTAGAGTAGTCATAGAGCTTCACTTCTTTCAAGCGTGGCAAGGCCTGGGTCTTAAAGATTGAGCTTTGATCAAGGTAGACCTCTTTTCCACTGCTAAAGTGAATATTGCCACACTTTTGGGTGATATCGGGCATCCACTCTTCAAGGCCTGCACTGATTTTCTTATTTAAGTACTGGTGAAAGAACTTGAGTTTGCTGCCTGACTTTTCTCTGTAGAGGATTTGACCAGTGATCTTCTCCTCTCCCACTTCAAAGCGCCACATAGGGATATCAGTGGCCATATTTTTAAGCTCACTCCAAAAGAACCACTCATCCTTTAATTTACTGAGGCGATGGTCTTGGCACTGCACTTCAAAATGAAAGGAGCGAAAACGGCGCCAGGAATGATTAATTTTGAGAGGTAGGCCTTGGGGGCTTGAGCCGAGAAAGGAAATTTTATGGGGGTGAATAATGCCTTCGTAACTGGCAAGTTCCATTGACCAGGGCAGACTCTTATAGAACTTCCACTCCCTAACTTGGGTCTTTTTAAAATGCCCGCCTTTTTCCATAAAGACCTGACTAAGCTCTTCACTTAATTTTGACTCATCGAGAATATAATGAGGGCTCAGAAGACAGAGAAAGAAATGAAAGAGCTCTACATTAGAGAAGCTTGAGCTTAACCTCTTATGAAAGAGGCTGCGGCTAAAATAGAGAAATGGCCAACTCTCCTTCTTATTCTTTTTAATCGCATTATTAAAGAGATGATAAGCATCCTTAAAAAGTTCGGGACTTTGACCAAGGAGAAAATCAATGGTCGAGTTCTCAAGACCTTTAAAACGAAATCCATTAACGCCTAAGCGTCTGGTCATCTCTTGATAGTCACTCATGAATTGATCTTTAAGACCTTCATCGGTGAAGAAATTTTCAAAGGGAAAAAACTCTGGAAACTTACGATAGAGTTCACGAAGATTTGACCAACAATCACTTCCTAAGCGCAGATAGCGCCCGCCAATCACCAGAGTATAGGGCTTAGGGGCCACATAATCTCGAATAGATGTGAGGCATTGGATGGAGCGGTCTTCGCCCCAGGTTTCAAAGAAGGCAATATCAAGATCCGTGAGAGCATAACTAAAGAGGTCACCGTATTCGAGGCGTTCATCATCTAAGACCAAAACGCTGTTCTTTTCTCTTAAGAGCTCAATGCCATAGAGAAAGCTCAAATAACTGCGGCCTATCACCGCTCGACTATAGTTCTTTTGTAACATCAGTTAACCTAGCTTGTATGACTTAAGACTTCCAGATGGCGTGAGTGTTCTGTAAGGATCTGCGTTCTTAGAGACACACAATCCCTTGCCTTGGCGTCACAATTCTTCTGATAAATAGAATAGAAGGAGCTAAGCTCTCTGACAATGTGCAAATATTCAGGGCACTGATCCTGAACAAAGTCTGCTTCTGTTGAGCGATGAGTCTTAGGGCCACAGTAAATATGGTCACAACCCCAAAAGGGCTCAAGCAGACTATGCACACTACGCCCATGGCCACCGCCAACAAAGGCGTGACCAAAGTAGGGGTAGAGTTCACAGAGTAACCCTGGCACCTTACAGAGAATTATATTTCCCTCACCTCTGATCCCCATCTGGTCCCAATACGTGATCTCAAGTCCCTTCTCTTGCCACTCTTTGGCTTTAGTAAAGAGGGCATCCCATTGCTCACCTTTAAGGTGATGAGGCGCAAGAAAGACAAAGACTTCTTTTCTCTTCATGGCCTCAATAAAATCCTCATTAAATAGCTCTAGCTCAAGCTCCCAAAGGCTTCCAAAAATAAGACGCTTCTCGCGAGCATAGGGCTTGAGGATTTTTTCTAAACTCTGACAACAATGGGTTCTATGGAGATTTTCTTTAAGGTCTTGCCTTTTTAAGATCTGGCCATGGCGAAAGTCAAATTGCTCAAGTTTTTGATAGGACTTAAGGCCAAAGTCTTCAAAGCGCTCAAGGTCTATAGGGCTCGCAGCATAAATCTTATTAAAGGTGCCATAGATAAGATTAAAAATAAGTTTCTTAAATCCATGCCCTTTAAAGTTCTTGCCTTTTAAAGTGGCGCTCAGAAGTACTGAATTTTCGCAGCGAAAAGCGGCAATCATGAGCTCAATAAAGAAATCATAGCGAACCATATAGAAGCTCTTTGGAACTTTTAAAGAGAAAAGACTCTTGCTGCCAAAGGGAAAAAACAGATTGAGGGGAAGGACCGCTACTTCACGATAATCACTTTCGCTTAAGTCTTTAAGCTTCTTCTCTAAACTCGGGCTGGTCACAAGAAGAAGGGTGAGCACTTTTCTCGCTTCAAGAGCATCAATAAGAGGCACTAATTGCTCAAGCTCCCCTTCACTACTCGCGTGAAGCCAGACCTCATAGTCCCTTTGAACGAGGGGCCAACGCCTCTCATAGGCACGCCTTTTCCTGATTCTTTTGCTCAGAAAAAAGAGGAAGAACAATAATAATGAGCCAAGCGTATAGCGGGCCAGTGCAAGGAGATACCAAAACATGGAGGAATTCTATCACCTATGGGCAAGAATTGCAGCAGCAACGCTCCAATAGCCCCCCTACTCAAAGGGATGGCAAACAACTCCGATATTTAAAGGGAAGAAGGCCTTAAGAATGCCCATGGAGTTAAGAAATGGAAGAATTAACACAATGGAATGACGACCATATTATTGAGTTAGAGCTCATCAAAGCCCCTCAGAACTGGGGTGAAATGACAGGGCCCTTCTTTCACCTTCACCTTCCCGATCACGAACCCCTCGGACCCTTTCACGCCCATGAGCTCAAAGAGTTTACAGAAGGTATAGAACTGCCTGAAGGCAGCCTCGTGCGTGATGCTAAGGGTTTTGGTGAATGGGTTAACTTCTATGAGCATCCCTTCTTTCAACGAAGAAAGCCCCAAATTCTTGATGAACAAAATCCTATGGCCCAGAATAGTTTTCACATCATCACTGATGGCATAAAGCTAGGCCCTCTTGGTCCAGATGAGCTGATGAAGCTCGTGAATCAAAAAGAGGTCCTTCTGACAGATCAGGCCAGTAGTGATGGTGGCCACACTTGGCACAAACTCTATGAATTTTCTCAATTTGATAGAAGAAATTTTTCGCAAGGTCCTCTCCCTGAATCTCCAGGATGGGAGGTCTTTAAGGGCAGCAACGAAGAGATGAAAGAATCTCTCCACGCCGATGACGAAACAGGGGCGTTAGCGAGTCTTGCCTTTTTAGAGAATATTAAAAGTGGCAAGGCCCATCTTCCTCAAGAAGAAAATAATCAAGGCCAAGGCGAGATTCCTACAGAGGAGACAAGTGCCAAGGTTCTTGAGTTTCAGGCACCCGAGAAAGCCACTGAAACTGAATCTTCAACCCTTCGCTATGGCACCTATGCTCTTATTAGCTTTTTTATGTTGGGCTCACTCTTTTTCTTTTTTAATGAAAATAAGAATCCCGCTCGTGTGACTCAGAAGAACTCTCGCTCTAGTGCCAGTGAAACCACAGACGCTCCGACATTAAAGCCCGTGAAGGAGCGCGGAAATTATCAACCCACTCGCTTTAAGGCAAAGAACTCTCCGCGCTCGCGTAAACCCGCGAGCATCACAACCACCAACTCTTTTGAACCAAGCAATAGAAGAGAACTGCGTGACAGCGCCTATGATGACTCCTACCCTGAGGATAATTACGACAATGCTTATCAAGACGACTATGCCTACGATAATGGTGACACTCCCGTGGAACAAGATCCCGTGAGAAGCCGCCTCGATAAGAAGATCATCGATTCAGAAAATAATTATTATGATGAAGAAGAGCGTTATGATTATGACGCGAATTATGAAGAGGAAGTCCCGGTCGACGCACCCACAATTGAAGCCAGTGAGGTATGGGGCGCCGGTAAAACACAAGGACGCCTCCCAGCAGCTGAGGAAGACTATCAGGACGAATTTCTCGATGGTGAGGCCTTAGAAGAAAACTACTAAAAATTCCTAGTCAAAGGCGCCTAAGGTTGTCTAATCTAGTGATATGACAACTATAGAACTAGCAAAGAACTTCAGATCCCCGGCCTTTCCAGGCTCTTATTTTCTCTCCTTTGAGGGAATTGAGGGAGCGGGAAAATCAACTCAAATAGTGAAAGTGAGAGACTTTCTTGAAGACAAAGGTTTTCGAGTTATCGTCCTACGTGAACCAGGTGGCACAACTTTTGGCGAGAAGCTCCGTCAGGCCATCCTCAACTCCACTCACCCGATTCACCCGGTGGCGGAACTTCACCTCTTTGCAAGCTCCAGGGCCCAGCTCCTGACCGAGGTCACTCTTAAAGAACTTGAAACGCCCAATACTGTGGTTATTTATGACCGCTACCTTGATAGCACCCTTGCTTACCAAGGAAAGGCGAGAAATCTAGGTTTTGATACCATTTTAAAGACCCACCAAAGCTTCCCGCTTAATCTCACCCCCCATTTAACCTTTTACTTGCGTATTCCAGCGGACCTGAGCCATTCGCGCCAAAAGATGAGAAATGCGCCCAAGGATTACTTTGAAAAGCAAGGACAAGGCTTCTATGACAATCTCGTCGCAGGCTATGACGAAGCGGCTGAGCTCTTTAGTGATCGAATCCTTACCCTCAATGGCAACCAATCCGTTGATAAGGTCTTTGAAGAAATTAAAGCTCCTCTTGAAAACCTTATTCTGGATCAAAATCAGAGACCTGAAAATTGAGCCAGACTCCTAGTGCCAAGGATATCCTCTTTGAACGCTTCTCTAAGCAGAAGCTTGCCCCACTCTATATCATCAGAGGACCCATTAGCGCTGAAAACCCAAAAGAACTCTTTGAGGAGTGGGTTGAGGAGTTTTGTGAAGAAATCATAAAAGCTGAAAAAGGTTGCTCCTTAGAGCAAGCCCAGGAAATGCGCACTTTAGGCCACAGTGATATCGTGGTCATCAGAAAAGAAGAAGATGCCCGTGAATACAGAGTCAAAGATGAGAGCATCACTGAATTTAATAAGGCCCATAGCTATCCCCCATTAGAATTTAAAGCAAAACTAGTCTTTGTCATGGAGGCCCAGCTCATAAGCCAGATTATTGCTAACAAATGGCTTAAGACACTAGAAGAGCCCCTTGAAAATGTTGTCACTTTTCTCGTCGTTGATGAGCAAACTCCTCTTCTGCAAACGATTGAGAGTCGGGCCATAACACTGAGGCTCAAAGCAAAGAGTCCTCTTGAAAGCTGGAGCCCTTTAGAGGGTCATGCCTTTAGCCAATATCTTTCAAAGACCTTAGAGAGTGGTCATGACTTTAAAAAGAGTGAACTCAAAGAGCTTAATAACTATATCAATAACCCGCGCTCCTTTCACCTTATAGAGTTTATCAAAGGAGGTCTACGCCAACGTGAATTCCTCTACGATGCCCTTACAAGTTTTATGGAGCGGGCCTCAACCCCACTGCACCTCAAGGAACAATGGCTTAAACAATTGCAATGGTTTGAAAAAGCACAGGCCTTTAATAACGCCCCAGCACAGAGATTTATGGGCTTAATTCAAGTCATTGAGCAATGCTCCTAGACAGGAGCCAATGTGTTCGCCATAATTACACATTGCATATAAGACAGAGCACAAAATACTATGACAGAACAAATAAATGAGACAAGTTCAGCTGAACTTGAAGAAAATACAACAGCATATGACCAAGAAAGCGCCGAAGAGGGATCAAGTCCCGACTCTACTGATGATCGTGGCGATACCCGCTGGCAAGAAGGCGATGAAGTCACGCTCGTGCGTGTGCGCTTTCCTGGAAACTCGCGCAGTTTTCCCTTTCTCGTAGGAAAACGCCACTTTCGCTACGGCCAGAAAGTTGTCGCCATGAGTGACCGCGGAATGGATGTCGGCTATATCAACTCCTTTCCTTATACGGTTAAGTTTAAAAAATCGATGCTCCCCATTCGCTCCATCAACAAAGTTGCCGAGCAAAGTGATATCGAAGAAATGCAAGGCAACCTTGCTAAGCAAAAAGAAGCGCAAGGCACGGCCTCAAAGCTTGTGAGTGACCTTGGCCTTGATATGCAAATCACCCATGTTGAGATCATTCAATTTGGTAAGAAGATGGTCTTCTATTTTACCGCTCCTGCGCGCGTTGATTTTCGCGATCTCGTTAAGCGCTTGGTAAGTGAATTAAAAATGCGCATTGAACTGCGCCAAATTACGGTACGTGATCGTGCCGCTGCTCTTGGTTCTATTGGGGCTTGTGGCCAGGCGACCTGCTGCTCAACCTTTCTTAAGAACTATGGAAATGTCTCCATTAAAATGGCAAAGAATCAAAACCTCGCCCTTATCCCTTCAAAGATTAATGGCGTCTGTGGACAGATCAAATGCTGTATAAAATATGAAGACGACGTCTATGCTGATAAGAGAAAGCTTCTTCCTCGTGAGGGCAATTATCTTAAAACCCTCAATGGTGATATTGGCAAAGTGACCAAGCTTCATATCCTCGTTGAGCAGTTTGATATGATCACTGAAAAGGGACAAATCAGACGCTACACCAAATCACAATTTCATGAAGGTAAGAAATTACCTAAGGATCACCCATTTCCCGACCGCTTTCAACATGTGGTCAATGAAACGAGTAATATCATAGGCCTTGATGATGCTGCCTCTGAGATGGCCAAGAACTTCAATCACGGTCTCTCTGAAGACGAGATTGCACAGAAAAACTTAGCAAGTCTCTCTGAAAACTCAGATGACACTTTCTTTGAACATGCCCGCGATAAGATGGGTGATATCTCTCAGCCAGAACAACCTGCTAAGGATAGCTCTAATGAAGAAGACAAGACAGAGTCTTCAGAGCCGAGAAAGAAGAGTAAGGGCCGGCGTAATAATAACAGAAGAAGACGTCCAAAGAGCGATGACAAGGAAGCCTCCTCACAAAACCCAAAAGATTCTCAAAAGGGATCTGGAGAAAAATCGGGAGAACCTTCCAAGAAGCCTCAAAATAAGAGAAGACGCAATCGTCGCCCTAAGAAAAAGCCTGACGGCCAACAGAAGAAGCCCCAAGACAATAGCTAATGCTTAAGATCCTGCACACCTCAGACTGGCACCTTGGAAAGAAGCTCTTTAAGCGCGAGCGCCATGAGGAGCAGGAAATCTTTCTTGAAAGTATTCGCCAGAAGATAAGAGATGAGAATATTACCATCCTCATTATTGCTGGTGATATTTTTGACTCTCCCATTCCCCCCACTAAATCTTTACGGCTCTTCTTTGAGTTCCTTGGATTCTTAGAAAGCGATGACAATAGTCTTGAGCATATCTTTGCCATTGGTGGTAACCACGATAACGGTGCTCTACTTGAATCACCACGTCCCTTTCTTAATCCCGATTTCTTCAAAATCGTGGGGACGATGGACCATGAAGAGTACCTAAACTATGGACTTGTCACAAAAGAAGGAGTCCTACTGTGTGGACTTCCCTTTTTTAGACCACGAGACTTATTTCGTCTTGAAATTCCACAGGCCCCTTCCTTTGACTCCCTCCAGGAAGACCTTCTCTATCGGCTTCAGTGGTGGTTAGAAAACTTAAAGAAGAGTTTTAACTCTCCCGATGCTCCCAGCATTCTTATAGGTCATCATCTCTTTGGCAGTTTTCAGGTGAGCGGTAGCGAACTTGGCGTAGGTCTCTCTGGGCTTGAAACACTCCCCCTTAGTTACTTTAGTGATTGGGATATTTTAGCCCTTGGCCATATCCATAAACCTCAATGTGTAAAAAAAGAAGGCCCAAGTGCCTACTATAGTGGAAGCCCCTATCCTTTGCGCTTTAGTGAGAGCAATGAAAAGAAGATGCTTCTTTACACCTGGCAAGAGAATGAAGGCTGGACCATAGAGTGGCAGGACATTCCTATCATCAGACCCCTCCTGCGCCTTAAAGGCACAGAGAGCGAACTCATTCAAATGGCCAAAGACTTAACACCACAGGGAGTGCTTTCCCCCTTTGTTGAGATCACCCTAAACGAAGCTGATCTCTCCCCCGCAAAAATTGAAGAGTTAAGAACTCACTTTCTTAAGTTTAATTTTGAGGTAATCAATATTTTTTCAAAAAGTGAACTTCGCTTTGAAGAAGAAAGTGAGCATGGGGAGCATATTCAAAATCTCTCCACCGAAGAGCTCTTTCAACTCTTCTTAAAAGAATATGATCTTGCAAAGGAAGAAGAGAAAAACCTTCTCGATAGTTTCACTGAACTTCAAGAAGTCCTAAGGGATAGTGATGCGCTTTCTTAATATTAAAATCACCAATATTAATAGCCTCAAAGGAACCCATGAAATTTCCTTTAGAGAGCTTGCGAAGGAAAGTGATCTCTTTGCCATCACCGGCCCAACGGGTAGCGGTAAGTCGACAATACTTCACTCTCTTTGCATGGCCCTCTATGGCAGTCACCCTAAGGGATTAAGCGCCAAAGATATTGTCACGATGGGGACAGCGAAAGGCAGAATAGAGCTTGAATTTGAAAACGCCTCTAAGACTTATCAAATCATCTGGGAGTGTCAGGTCCTTAAAAAGGACGGCACCCCAAGGAAGACACCTGCTATTAATCGCGTTATTAGTGACAGCACAGGCCCCCTTGAAAAGAGCACCGAAGAAATCCTTGGCCTCTCTTACGATCAGTTCACCAAGGTCTGCATCCTTAATCAAGGGCAGTTCTCGCAATTTCTTACGGCAAGTTTTAAAGACAGAAAAGACCTCCTTGAAAAGCTCTTAGAAGATAAAAACCTAAAAGAGTTGGCAATCGCCCTAAGAAGAAGCCTTAAAGAAATTGGCTCAGAAATAGAACACCTTAAAAGTCTTTCTCAGAGTACTCAACTTCTAAGTGAAGACGAAGTCAAATCCCATCAACTCCAGTTTAAAACTCTTAATAAAGAGATCACCGAGCTCTCCAATCAAACGGACAACCTCACAGAGATCACGGAGCTTCTCACTAAACTCCTTGAAACTCTTCAGTCGCTTCTCACAAACCAAGAGCGTGAGAAAAAAGAAAGAGAAAGTCTTGAGAGGATAAGAAAAGAAAAAGAGATTATTTTAAAAGAATACGGCCCTCTCACTAAGAGTAACAACACTTTGAAGGAAGACTACAAGGCCAGGCTCATCATTCTTGAAGAGGCCATTGAAGCCCTTCAAAAGTTAACTCACTTAGAAAAAGATATTTCTGAAGGCCAAAATCGCTTAGCTCGTCTCAAAGAAGACATTAAAGAGCAAAAGAATCTTAGAGAAAAGACTGCTACTCTTATCAATGAGGTCACGCCACAAAAGAGTGCCTTAGAAGAGACCCTTAAAGACTACAAGGATGAAGACCTCAAGAGACAAAGTGAAATCCAACAAAAAATTGATAAGGAAGAATCACAGGGACAGCTAGCAAAGCTAGAGCTTGGCCATGCCACTGGAGAACTCAAACGCATTGAGGATGGGGCTAACAAAATCAAAGAAGAAATGGCGCCACTTCAAAAGATCACGGCATCGCACTCCCTTGAAGAGATCAAAGAAGATATTGATAACCTCAAAAAGAAAAGAGACCACTTTCAAAGAGACGCACTAAGGGAAGAGAGTCTCATCAAAGAGGTCGAGGACCTTCATAAGAAGATTAAAGTCATTAAAGACACCATCGCAGGTGACGAAGAAGAATTTAAACTCCTCTTAAAAAAGCACCAAGAAACTCAAGAAAATCTCGAGAACCTGAGAAATCAAGGGAGCCTCTATCTTTTTCAAACCCAGGGCATAGAATTAATTAACGATGAATATTGTCCTCTTTGTGAGCAAAGTCACCCCTCTCTTAAAGAGACCCTCTTAGAGAAAACTCAAACAAATCGCTATGTTTTAGAGGAATTTAAGGACGCTGAAAAAGAAGAGGAAATCCTAAAAAACCAATCCATTCTCTTTAAGGAGCGCCTTCAAAGCCAGGAAAATAATCTTAAAGAGCAAATTAAGAAGAAAGAGGGCACTGAGGAAGAACTGACGCAAGTTCAATCGAGAATAAAAGGCCTAACCCAAGATAAAATTGATAAGGAAATTAAAGAAAAGGAAGATCTGATCTCCTCCTTAAAAGAAAAGCTGTCCTTACTCACAGAGAAACAAAAAACACTCTCCCTGCAAAGAGAGGCGTGGAAAGAAGCCTCCTTAAGTGTCAAAAGGTCGACTTCTAAGCTTCAAGAGCACGACTGTACCCTTGCCCATCTCAAAGAAGCTCTTCCCTACCCCAACCTTGCGCCAAAGGAATGCGCCAATCTTAGTGAGAAGGTTTCACAGCTTTTACAATTAAAGAAAGAAGAAGACTCTCTTAAGAATTCTTTACTTGAGTCTGAGAATGCGCTCAATAAGAGTGAGAAGTATTTCAATGAAGAAGAGCAAAAGTTAAAGGAACTCAATACTCAGCTTAGTGCCCTTACTAACCTTCAAGCTCATAATAATCACCCTGAGGAGCCCAAGAAAGAGCGCGACCAATGGATGGAAAGAATAGAGAGATCTGATCAGGACCTCTCTAACCTATCCCGCTCCCTCCAGGAAAAAGAAGTTGAATATTCAAAGAAGGAATCCTCACTGAATCATTTAAGGGAGCAAAGAGAGGACGACCTTCGCCTCACTAACCTCTATGCCCCTAAGCTTATTTCTCAATATGAAGCTGCCCTTACGGCACCCTTTAATCAATCTCTCAAAACCTCTTTTTCTAAGGCCATCACTTACCTCAGAGAGGAATTAAAAGAAGGGAGCTATCCCATTGAACTTCTTAAAGGACTCAATAATGATGTCTTTCTCAAAGAACTGGGTCTCCTCAAGAAGAGTTTAGAGGAAAAGAAGGTTGAAGTTATCGTCATCAAAACTAAACTTGATGAAAATGACAAACTCTCACAAAAACGTCTCGAACTTGATAAATTAAGAAATGACCTTGAAAAGCGCTATCAAAAACTCTCGGCCCTCACACCCTATATTGATAAAGATAAGTTTCGTGACTTCGCTTTAGAAATGATGGAGGTCCAACTCCTAAAACTCGCTAATGCGGAACTTCTCTCTTTAGCGGAAGGCCGCTATCAGCTTCTTCACGCCAAAGAGGGAAAAAATAGTGAACTTCTCGTTCTTGACCTTTGGAATAGTGGATCGCAACGAAAGGTCTCTACGCTTAGCGGAGGCGAGACCTTTTTATTAAGCCTTGGTCTTGCTCTAGGCTTGAGCGAGCTCACAAGAGGTCAAACCCAGATAGATAGCTTCTTTATTGATGAGGGTTTTGGGACCTTAGATGATGAAAGTCTAGGCCAAGTTCTTGACTGTCTTTTAAAGATGGAAAGTAAGGGAAAACAAATTGGCATTATCAGCCACGTAACAGGCCTCACTCAGCAGATTCCCTTAAGACTTAATCTTAAAAAGAACCACTTTGGTGAGGCCCAAATATCTCTTAATTAAGTGAGGCCGCTTCTTCAGTGTACTCAGGAGTAAAACTTTGATGATGGCCAGAGAAGTCTTCTGCCAAAAGAGAGTTCATTTTCTCTTTAAGACCGTCCCAGTAGCGCTGAATATCTTTTCTTAAAGGCCCTTCAATTTCAATGCCTTCAATTTCTAAAGCTTCAGCAATCTTATAGCCCTTTTTAAAGCTCTTAAGAAGCTCATTATACTCGCGAGCATGGGGATTTACTTCACTCTTTCTGATGGCCTCTTCTACACCGACAGTTTTGGCCTCTTTCACAAGCTTTCTGAGTTCGCCAACTGTGCGTCCTGCAATATGAGGGATGAGTTCCTCTTGATCTTTCTCATCAAGTTTAATAATTTCGTTGGCCTGGCTAACATTCACCTCACCACGCTTACGAGCTTCTTTAAGGCTTTCACCAGACTTCTCTTCGCGCTCCATGGCCTTAATGACCTGACTCTTTGAGAGACCAGATTTTAAAGAAACATCATTAGCAAACTCTTCTGTTGCCACTTCTTTAATGTCAGTGATTTCCTCAACAGGAGCTTCTTCAGGATTTTCTTCAAGGCGGGCCTTTCTTTTTTCAAAGAGTGTCGCTTTAAAGCTTTCATCCTTCTCTGCCATTTCACAGTAAATCTCGCGTGCACGCAGAAGATGCCCCTCAACCTCTGGGTTCGTAAGGGACTTTCTTACAAGATTCTCATCAATTGAAATCAACTCTTGCTCTAAGTTTGACTTACTTACGCGAATGACCGGAACCTCAGTTTCACCGAGATTCTTAAGGGCCTGCCAACGGCGGGCACCGGCCAAGAGCACATTTTCATCATTCACAATCAAAGGCGCAATAAGGCCGATGGTTTGAATACTTTTTTCGAGAGTTGAAACATCAGTTCCAAGCCTCAAGTAGGGGTTCTCCATCTTGATAGCATCAAGATTGAGGACTTCATGTCTTCCTGTTGTCATGTGTTGTCTCCTTAGAAGTCACAATTCTTGGGTGTGCGTGGAAAGGGAATCACATCCCTAATATTCTTCATTCCTGTTATGTAGCGAATAGCTCTTTCAAAACCTAAACCAAATCCACTGTGGGGGGCTGAACCAAACTTTCTAAGTTCGAGGTACCACCAAAGAGGCTCCTTCTCCATTCCCATCTCATCCATTCTGGCGACGAGTTTATCGTAATCCTCTTCTCTTTGAGAGCCACCAATAATTTCACCAACTCCTGGCACAAGAACATCCATAGCGCGAACAGTTTTACCATCCTCGTTTTGTTTCATGTAAAAGGCCTTACAGTCCTTAGGATAATCAGTAACGGTAACGGGACCATTAAAGTGCTCTTCGGCGAGATAACGCTCATGTTCCGTTTGCAATTCAATGCCCCATTCTGGTTTAAATTCAAAATTCTTTCCTGATTGTGAAAGAATGTCGATGGCCTCAGTGTACGTGATTTTCTTAAACTCTGAATCCATCACCTTTCTTAAAACCTCAAGATGATTGACATATTTTTCATTCGTCCCTTTTGCAGCAAATTGATGGTACTTTTGAAGGGCATTGAGCTCATCCTCAGCATGCTCAAAAGCATACTTAATGAGATACTTGACGTAATCGGCAGCGAGTTCAGCATTTCCTTCAAGATCCATAAAGGCCACTTCGGGTTCAATCATCCAAAACTCACTTAAGTGGCGTGGCGTATTGGAGTTTTCTGCTCTAAAAGTTGGCCCAAAGGTGTAAACACTCCCCATGCCCATCGCAAAGCACTCGCCTTCAAGCTGCCCAGTAACACAGAGACTTGTCGGTTTGCCAAAGTAATCACGAGAGTAATCAACCGAGTCAAACTTCCCCTTCGCCATTTTTTCTAGATCAAAGGTCGTAACATTAAACATCTCACCCGCACCTTCAGCATCGACGGCGGTAAGAATAGGACTATTAAGATAATAGAAACCACGATCACTAAAGAATTGATGAGTCGCCATGGCCAATTGGTGGCGCACTCTAAAGACCGCACCAAAGAGATTCGTTCGTGGTCTCAGGTGCGCTTGTTCCCTTAAGAACTCAAGACTTGTGGCCTTCTTTTGAAGAGGATAATTTTCATCTGTCTTTCCATAAATATGAACAGACTCCGCTTGCATTTCTACCGACTGACCTTTCCCTTGAGAGGCAACAAGTTTACCGGTGAACTCAACACAAGAGCCAACAAGGAGGGTTGAAGCTTCTTCATAGCCAGGCATATCAGCATTCATCACCACCTGAAGAGTTCCCTGGCATGAGCCATCATTGAGAACAACAAAACTAAAGGCCTTTGAATTTCGCACACTGCGAATCCAGCCCGCGGCTTTTACTATTTGCTCTTTTGGTTCTTCTTTTAAGATCTCAACAATACGCATTTTCATCCCTTTTAGTAGAGTTTCTTATAAATTTCAGTGGTGACACCTGCTTCAAGTCGAGGACCAAAGTGAGTCACAAGTTCAGAACTACAGGCGCAGGCAAGTTTGCCACTCTCAGCAAAGGTGTGACCGTGAGTAAGACCATAGAGAAAAGCTCCAGCAAAGAGATCCCCAGCACCATTAGTATCGACGGCCTCAACCTCACGAGTGAGAATATCAATTTCTTTTTCTCCGTCCCATAAGAGAGCGCCCTTTGGGCCTTGAGTGATCGCAATTTGACGGCTTACTTTCTTAAGTTCTTCTAAAGCTTCACTAAGATTGTCTTTACCACTGTAACTTAGCGCTTCAGCTTCATTACAAAAGAGAAGATCAATGCCATCACCAATCATCTCACCAAAACCGTCTTTAAAAAAGCCAACAACACCGGGGTCACTAAAAGTGAGCGCTGTTTTAACACCATTTTCTTTGGCAAATTCACGGGCCTTAATAGCGGCAGCTTTCCCTGTTGGGCTTGTAACAAGGTAGCCTTCCATATAGAGGTATTCGCTATCTTTAAGTTCTTCAAAATCTAGTTCTTCTTCACTAAAGGTTTCTGTAATCCCGAGAAAGGTATTCATGGTGCGGTCAGCATCAGGCGTGATAAAGACCATGCACTTTCCAGTAACACCCTCTTTTCTTTCACCATGAAGATTGGTTTGCACTCCATGCTCTACAAGGTTAGAAAAATAGAACTCACCCGTCTCATCATTGGCAACTTTACAGGAATAGAATGTTCTTGCCCCAAGCTGGCGGGCACCAATAATCGTATTAGCTGCACTTCCCCCGCAGGAGCGCTTATGAATATTACCCTTTACCTGAGTAAGAAGCTCATTTTGTCTCTCCTGATCCACAAGAGTCATCAGACCTTTTTCCACAGAATTTTCCTTAAGAAACTCTGTGCTCACTTCAATTTCCATATCCACTAAGGCATTACCGATTCCGTAAACATGATGCTTTTTCATTGTTCTCCCATTGTATAAAATTGCGCAATAAGCCGACGCCCATCATAGCGAAAAGACATTAAAAAGTCAGGGAAACAGTTGTTAAAACTTTAGGAACTTAGCTATCATTTAGGGAATAATTGTTGATGAGGAGAACATCATGGCACTTCCAGAATTTTTAAAAAATAAGAAGAACAAAGACGGCGCTAAAAAAGGCAAAAAGCGCAAACTCGACTTCAAGGACAAGTGCCTCGAGCTGCTTGAAAAAATCAAGGACCTCAACGAAGAGCGTTACCAACAACTTCAACGCACCTTCAAAAGTAAATATGACAAGGTGAATATTTCAAAGAAGCTGATCTCGGGTTTCTACGCTCAGCTCGTCCAGGAGTACAACTCACTGCGTGAAAACGCTGAAGACACCATCATCAAAACCACTAAGCGTGTGGCCAATCATCATCGCGTCAAAGATATCCAAGAAAAACTTAAAGATCGCATCCCACCTGAAGCGAAGAAGGCCGCTGAAAAAATAACAAAGAAAATCAGTGAGAAAGTAGAAAAGAAAGTCGCCAAAAAGACTGCAAAGAAAACAGCTAAAAAGACGGCAAAGAAAGCAGCAAAGAAAACAGAGAAGAAAGTCGCCAAAAAGACGGCAAAGAAAACGGCAAAGAAGACAGAAAAAAAGGTTGCTAAAAAAGCCGCTAAGAAAACGGCCAAGAAGACAGATAAAAAGGTCGCCAAAAAAGCTGCAAAGAAAGTGACAAAGAAAGCGGCTAAAAAGACTGCAAAGAAAACAGTCAAGAAAACAACAAAGAAGAAAGCCTAACCCCCTCAAAAAGCACGAACGTGCACTACTAAAGCAGCTTCATTTGCCCCCCATTGGGCAAATGAGGTTTTTTTGATTAAAATTTATCTATGCTTAAATCAACACTCCTCTGCTTTGTGCTCGTCCTTGGCCTGACCTCTTGTGATAAAGGCTCGCCCCAAGTCGATGATCCCTTTAAGCCCGTTGCTCCCCCTACGACAGGAGGAGATATTGATGACAATGATGATTTAAACCCAGCACCTACTCCTACGCCTGATCCCCTTCCCACGGCAGTTGTCCTTATTGAGCCAAGTGACGTGAACCCTGATGACATTATTCTTACTTATAAGAAGCGAAAAGCGCGCCCTTTACCTCTAGGGGAAAGCAAGGATGAAAAAGAATGCCATCCCCAGTTTAAGCACTACTGTATGGTCGATGGCCAAGTCCTCTTTCAATTTCCCCTTGAAGATCTCAACACACGGTATCCAAAAGAAATTTGGGCCGTCACCAATGTCACTCTTACGAGTGACTTTTATAGCCTGCGCTATGATGATCTCGCTGACATCATCTGTATTTCTAATTCAAGACTCTGTAGCGGTGTGAGCCTAAAGAATCATCGCGAGCGAAAGTTTTGGCGCAATGATGTCACTGACTATCTTAAGAGTAATCACTTTTCAGAAGGAATTACGAGAGGCCTCACCTTTGACGACCTCAAAATTGTTAAAGACTTTAAAATTATTCTGACTCGCTTCTTCTCACTGACAAGCCCGGAGCTTCAAACCCTCATCAGAAAGAATAATGACCTTATCTTTAATGTGGCCAAGGATATCTATGTGGATTCTCCTCAGCTTAAGATAGAACTCAAGCGAAGAGTTCCCCGTTCAACAAACTAGGCAGCTTTTTACTCAGTCTGTTTAATCTTTAGACACTTTCCCCTTTTTTCAAACGTAATTAGGTCTACTTAGAGAACAACCTTTTTGGCCTCTTCTTTGCAGCCTAATAACTTGAATAAATCAACGATTAAGGAAAGTACTATGAGTTCAAGAAACTTTATTCTCATGATTCTCACATTGGCGCTCAGCACGTCATGCTTTAATAGTGCGACGACAAGTAAGTCTGAAGAAAGCGCTGGAACAGAGAGTTCAAGTGTGGAATCACCGACCCTTGAGGTGCCAGCGAACCTTGGACCGACAGGCAATCCTGACCCCGTCAATGAAGACAATATCGTTGATGATAGCAATGATGTCGTTTACTACGATGATCCCGATCCAACACCATCGCCCACGTTACCGGGGACTCCTGCAGAGAAGTGTGGAGTTGTTTATAAGCAGTTCAACAATCCCCAAGTTTTCCTCAATGAAAATGGAACACTTTATACTCTTCAAGAGTTTAGCTATGATAGCTTGCCCTTTCTTTCAAGCGTCAGTTTTCCTAATGACAGTTACACGGCTTGTGTCGATGGCTACGTTAATGGCAGTAATTTCTACGTTAATACGGCAACAAACAAAGTAGCCACTGAACACCCGTTAAAGAGCTATAAATCAAGTTATTCCTTTGAGTACTGTGGCCAACTCGCCTACGTCACAAACTACGCGGGAAATACCACTCTTAACCTGCAAATTAACCAATACTACTATATTGTGAATAATAAAGGCTCTTTGAACCTTTCAGGCATCCCCACGATTTCAGAGTCCATCACACCGCAAAACAGTATTGAAGCCTGCATTTACTCCAATAAAGCCGCTTTTAAGGATTACAATGTAAGCTTTAAATCACAGATTGATGGTCGTGCTATCGACAAGGGTGCGCTTAATTAATCGAGATCAATAATATCAAAAGACTGTGGTTCATCATCGAGCCACAGTTCAAATTGAGGAAAGCACTTCTTATAGAGTTCCTTATCCACAACCCTTCTCAGCTGATCACCACTAAAGACCTCAGGAAATTCAATATGCTTTAAAAAGAGGCCATGACCTGGAACAATATAGCCTGGTTTTCTATAGTCACAATCATCAGATTTCCCTAATAGAGCCGTTTTAATGTCATCTAGAGAACATTCACCTATTCCACACTTTATCAAAGTCCCCATCATGAGGCGGACCATTTGCTTAAGAAATCCCTCACCTCTGACAAAGAAACAATAGATCGGATAGTCCTGAAAAGGACCTTCATTAAAGATCTCACTTGCTTTGACAATTTTACTTTCAAGAATATTTCTCACCATATCTCCGCCCACTTGAGAGCGATGTTGAAAGTAGGTGAAGTCATGTTTGCCACAATAAAGCTTTGCCGCTTCCTTAACCTTTTCTAAATCAAAACGAGGATCATCAATATGACCCACAAAATTAAAAGGCACCTTCTCTGGACTGAAGAAATAGACGTATTCCTTGTACAGACTCAAGTAGGTTACTTTAAAGCTCTTATTAATGCGCTCAAGCTGGCTAAAATGGAGATTAGAGGGCAGGGCCTCGTTAATCTTTAGGCGTACTTCTTCAGCGTCCACTCTCCTTGGGAGCAGAAACTTCACCACTTGGGCCAGAGCATGGACATTTCGGTCCGTTCGACTGGTCGCCTTGACGTCGATTCTCCCTAACGGATAGAGCTCACGAAAGGTGTTAAAGAGCGTTTCTTGAATGGTGGGGACATCGGCCTGCTTTTGCCAGCCGTAGTAATCAGTGCCCTTGTAGCACAGGTGACCTATATAGAATTTTCCCAAGGGGCGTTCCGTTTCTTAGTGTAGTGAGTTTTGTAGCTCTGAACTTTCTAACTTCTTGCCGTTAATGTCAATCATCGTCAGGTCTTCATCACCTTCTAAGAGGGTCATAATCTCTGCTGGAACACGAGTTGCCTTATACTTCTTGCCACTGACCATGCGAATCCAGTAGCCCTTGATAATATTGCCCTTATGCATGATATTGATGCGTTTAACGGAGGCAATTTGGTTACAGTTTAAAAGAATGGGATAATCAATACCTTCTAGATTTTGATCGTTCTCACTATTTAAAACACTAAAGCGCATAAGCATGATTTACCTCACAGGACTTCATTAATAGCGCTCATCATAGGCCCTAGGTACTCTTTCAAACAAGCAGGCCAGTACTAATTACCAAGGCCCTTTTTGGCACCTGACCATAGTTTTTACACTTTGAACGGACCTTTACACCACCACAGGCCTTGGCCCGTGCTTATCAGCCCAAAAAGCAAAAGAATTCAACTACTTACCTCCTTAAATGAGAGGCTTCCTTGGCATGTTTTTTGCTTATATTAGGGTTAGTAAATATAAAAATGGGATAACTTATGAATTTTATGGAATTCTTTTCATCTGCTAGAAGACTCTCCTTATTAGGCGCTGTCATGCTAAGCCTGTTGATGAGTTGTAAGAGTGATGTGGAAGATCAAACTCACCTGGTCTCACAGAACACGATCAACGTCGACAGTCTTGCCATTCAAAACCAGCAGGCCATTCGTGAGCAAAACGCCCAAACATCAGTTATTAAGAAAAAGTACTACGCCATCAAAGCTTGTTTAAGTGAGAACGCCCTCGGAACAAAACTCGACCGAAGACGTATCGAGGCCACTGGTGCTCCACTTTTAAATAACCTCACCGATGCCGGAGGGTGTATTTTCTGGGAACACACTTTTGATCTCGATTACTCAGGCGCTGAGCGCTGTAAGGTCATCTCTAAAACAATTAAAGTTCCCAGTACCGGAATCCAAAAAGAGCTGCGCTATGCTATCGACACCATTACTGATGATATTACGGACCTAAGTCGAGGACGCGGCTGTCTTATTCAGGCAGAGGAAAATGTAAGCGCAAATGTAAAAAATGACGGTGGAAAACTAATTCTTGATAAAGTTTATCTCACTTGGACTGGTGAAACTCAGGAAAAGAGGTCTGATGTTGCGACCCTTGAGTACCAAACCAGAGTCGAGTCTTGTGTTAAGGCCCGAGTTACAGGTGACCCCCTTTCTTTTACGGCAGTTGAAATCACCATTAAAGCAAAAGATGAAAAACTTCATGGCCCTTTAACTATTCCCGTAACAACAAACGATAAGGGCTGTTTTATTGCCACTTACCTCTCTCCTTATCATCAATTTGAGCACAGCCACTGGCTTGAAAAAGACTTTTCTATTGAGATTAAATCTGGTCCCCTTAAAGATACAAGAACCGGAACGACTCTCTATGTAAATCCTTATGAGCCAAGTCGCCTCTTCTTTGGTAATGACAAAGCTTGGGACCCCCCTCCACTAGAGAACCCCCTTCCTTATAATAATAGAATTCATATTGATGGGGTTATGTACGTTCAAATTGGTAACGATCAAAATGAATTCAAGGTGAATGATTACCTTGGTCTCACTGTTTCAAAATCTTATCAGGTGGTCCTGACACCACGCCTTGACCTCGGTCACCGCTTTCAAAAAGATAAGCCTCGCTATGTTAAGATGCATGATGGAAAGTTTCGCCTCAAGTTCATGCTCTTAGCCCCTAATAAGGCAGACATTGATATTAATGAAGGCAATTTTTCTAATTACACCTATATTACGGGTGCTGAGAAGATTGTTGATCTTAAAGATGGGGTTATTAACTCACGCATGAATATCCCTGTACGCTTAAGTGATCTTCCAAGACTTGCCGTAAGGGCCGTTACCGTCTTTAAACTTGAGCCCATCGATGAAAATATCGGTCTAAGAGAAACTCTCGTCACCGGTTACTTTAAAGCAAAGATTGCCTGGATTAAGACCAATGTTTTCCAATCCGAAGTACTTCAAGAGAAAGAAGAGAGCTTAGAAGACAAGTACCTTAGCCACCTCCCAGAAGCCAAGAGACAAGAGCTTCTTGATCAAAGAGCAAAAGGAGACCGAGATATTGTTGAGGGTCTAACACCTGAACAAGGACAGGCCTTTATTCTTGATGGTGAGGGAGAGGAAGACCTTAAAAAGCTTGAATATAAACGCTTTATTGAAAATCTCTTCTCTCAAATTGGAAACTATGAAAAAACAGAGATCTACGGCAACCCCAAGATCTTTGAAGAAGATAGCCCCAAGGGCATCTTTGTCCGTCACCTCAAACACACTTATCCAGAAATCCTCGTGGGCAAAACAAAGTACGAGGCCGATGAGTATGCGATGGAAATGATTAATGATGATGTTGAGCTTCCTAAAGGAATTATTAATAAGCTCTATGACTCCAATAAAGCAAAAAAACTTAAAAAGAAAGAGGACCGCTACTACAAGGCCCTTATGGCAAAACTTTGTCGAAGAAGTTTTCCTAAACCCGAAAAGAAAGAGGGTTGGCTAGGTAGTGTTTTTGGACCGACGGAACACCCTGAATACAATCGCTGTATCAAGAACCCTGAGAGCTTCTTTGAAACGAGCTTTATTATGCACGCCCATAAAGTTGATAAGGCCACCACAAAGAATTCAAATGGCCTCAGAATTCATGTGGGAAGTACATTCGCCACATCAAGCTCCGTTGGTGAAACCGAATATCTTTCTAAGCGAGTTGGCGTTGACGGCGGACTGAAGTTTCCTTTTGGAGAATTCTTTGGTCTCGGTGTTCGCCTCTTTGATGTCAGTTATACTTGGAGTGAGAGTGAATCCTATAATGCTAACAATAGCGATAATGTAGGCTTCTCTAAAGAAATCATTGGTGAATCCTTTACTCTTGAAGTTAAAGGACTCTTTGAGAAATGTGCACTGGTCAGAGGAAAAGAATACTTACCCTTAGATGCTCTTAATAACTCCGCTATTCTAGCAGGAGGCATGGCCGGTGGAGGTATGATCATCCCCCGCCAGCTTCAACGTTATAATAAGAAACTCGAGGCTAATTACTACATCTGTGACGAACCCGTTAAAACGGCCTTTGATGAAAAGTGGTACTACATCCAAGATTATGTACCCAGCGCCACTCTTCTTCGTGATGCTTACGGACCAACTGAGATTAAACTCATCAAAGTCTTTAGAGGCGAATCAACCCTTAGAGAGCTCAAGAAAATCTTTGAGGATGAGACGAAGGTCTATATGGCGACCAGAACTAATAATGTCGACACACCTGATGTCAAACTCTATGAGAACTGGGGTCACCTCTTAAAGGATCCGCCACCACCGTCAGTGGCCAATAAACTTCTGATCAATAACTTTGAGGGAAGCTTTCCGGGGACTGTTCAGTAAAAAGGGAGCTCTATTTAAAAGCGGTAACTAAGGCCTGCAAAGGCTTTAGTTACACTCATGCTTGAGAGCTTAAGACTAACATCATCATCAACATTTTCAATATTCTCAAGCCCATCAATACGGTAATAGCTCTGCCCTACACCAATAAAAGCACCGAACTTACTGGCCGGAAAAAGACGAACCTTAGTTCCGAGATCAAGCCCATACATATTACCTTTATAGACGCCAATCCCTTGAGACTCGACCTGAAAAGCTCCCGAGAGCAAGACACTGCCATAGAGCTCAACATTAATATACTTCAAATGGAGAGGGACATAGGCCATTCCCCCTTTAAAGCTTAAACTTTGAAATTGATAAAGCCCATCAAGTTCGGCACTTAACAACTCAACACCAATACCCCAATTATAGGGAAGATGTGGGTTGCGGTGCTCAAACATCAGCGTTGTCTCTGTCCCCGCCTCAAGGTCAGCATTAACCTCGCCCTGAGTGCTTGAAATTAAGGAGAGATTCATTTGAGAAGGGCCCGTTTTTAAACTGATAAAGTTATTTTGATTCAATGGATCTTTCACCTTTTCTTCAATAATAACTTCATGCTCCGTTATCTTCTTATTTTGATCAAAGGACTTATCTTCAGCGGGAAGATAGAGATTCTTCGTTTCAATCCATGCTATTTTTCCATTCACATTAATGGGAAGTAATTCACCTTGACGGCGTTTTACTTCTCCAACCGGAACTTGCTTACCTTTTTTAACGAAACCGATAGGTACTTTACGTTCAAGATCTGCATAAATAATAGCGCGCTTATTTACGACTATACCCACTTGAGCGGCAAAGCTAAGCGGCATAAGAAATGTCAAAAGAAGAATTCTAAGTATCACTCTTAAATTATAACCAAATTAGTCAAAATGGGGAGCGTAAAGAAAATTAATCCAGTAAAGAGAGGATCAGGTCCCGTTGCAACCTATCTTTATCGGCCCGAATACTAATACTAGGCGGAGATACCCGCTCGTTACAGTCAGATATCGTGCACCTTTCACAAGTTCTTCCGACAACTTTCTTCTCTATTCCTTCATAATAATCTACACCAACAACACTATTTAAACTCTCATTAATGGCAAGACCTAAGGTATAGCAGGTTCGCTTTCCTTGATAGAGTGTATTGTGATGAGCAAAGCTTAGGAGAAAATACGGACTTCCCTTCTCGCCCATCTGGCTCACCTGGGTTCCTATAAGCCGGGATGAATCTTCTAATCCGGCAAGAAGCTCAATGGTTACCCAGCGTCTACAGTAATGCTCCCTAAGGCTGACTCCATGAGGGTGGTGAAGTTGACCGAGGTGAAGCTCCTGATCAATATAATAACGTCCAGGACTCTCTAAAACCTCTTCGTTACAACGTAAAAAGAAGAGTTGATTCAGGCCAAAGTGATGGGGCAGGACTTGAGTTAAACGTTCAATAATAAATTCTGGTGGCGCGAGATACTTATCAAAGACTTTACTAAAGAGCTCCTGATCAAAGGCGTTTAATGAAAAGAACCTCTTAAGATCAGCAATAAGCTCATTCTCTGGCACCAAAAGAGCACCTGCAAAATACTCTGTTTGATACTCTAAAAGAAGGTCTGAGAAATGAGTTTTAAGAGGATCTCTATTCTTTAGAGAGTCATCACTTATAAGATGCTGGGCCCCGAGCTCTTTGACCAAGGCAAATATTTTTTGTCTGATATCAAGGGAGGGATTGAGATAGAGAATCCCCCCTTTATCAGCACGTTTAAAAAGAGAGATTAGGCCATCACTTCCCTCTTTTTGCCCTATTTTTTCATCATCGACTTTGATCCCAAAGTCACCCTCTAACTTCTTTTTAAAATACTGATAGGTCTGAAGAGGATTAAGTTCAGTAATATCATTTCTAAGTTGACGGCCCATCGTGGAGCCGAGCTCTTCAAGATAGGGAAAGTGATTATTATTCACTTCAAGATAGGCCCTTAATGCGGCCTTATTCAAATCATCCACGTTAACGTCGAAGCTTTTTGCCAATTCGGAGACTGTCATTAAGAAGCTCGTAAACTTCTCTGGTGAGTGGCTCATGAGATCATAGACATCTTGCTCACCGATCCCAAAGGCACTCAGAGGAAGACTTGTGGCGAGATCCGACTCAAGAAAGCTTAAAAGGGGGTGGAGTTGCCGCCCCATTTTAGCAGAGACCAACTCATCTACAGCGACACCAAGAGCATCCGCTAATTTTTGAAGCTTCTCAAGTTTGGGATACTTCTTTCCCTTTTCAATTTCATTGAGGTAACTGTGACTAAGTCCACTCTCCTGAGAGAGGTCCTTTAAGCTAAAGCCCATTTTCTGGCGCAGCCTTCTAATCTTAAGACTTAAGACGAATTTTAGTACATTTTTATTCAACGCAATGCCTCTATGTGGTAGCTTAGTGCCCAATTTACCGTATTAGTTGAAGACTTTGAACTAAAAACTGAAGCGCTCTAGGATTGCGATCAGCTCTGTCTTATTGATGGGCTTACCTAAGAAGGCATTCATTCCCACCTCAAAGCACATCTCTTGATCCTCCTTCTGGACATTGGCCGTCATGGCCACAATAGGAGTGCTGAGGTCGTTTTCACGAATAAGTTTGGTGGCACCAAAACCATCTAAAATAGGCATTTGAATGTCCATAAAGATGATTTGATACTTATGCTCGCGGGCCATGGCCACGGCCTCTTCCCCATTTCGAGCGACATCAAATTGAACACTAAGGCGCTCAAGCCGCTTACTAATGACCTTTATATTGATTTCATTATCTTCGACCACAAGGATCTTAGTATTCTCAAATGAGTGGTCTTTTTCCACTTTCTCTTCAAGCTTTTCAGGACTGGCCTCTTCACAGATTAAAGAAAAACTAAAGACGGACCCTTCATTAAGAATACTCTTACAGATGATTTCACTCTCCATAAGATGGGCAAGTTTTTGACTAATCGTAAGGCCCAGACCGGTACCTCCAAACTTACGAGTCGTAGATGAGTCGGATTGGCTAAAGACTTCAAAGATTTTAGATATATTCTCTGGAGCAATACCAACGCCCGTATCTCTAACCTTAAAAGTAGTTTCTACCATAGGTCCCTTACGATTGGCCTCGATAAGGACATCCACATCACCATTTTGAGTAAACTTAAGAGCATTACTAATAAGGTTTATGAGGATTTGTTTGATTCTCGTTTCATCACCAAGGATAAAGGGTGTGTCACCCTTGAGCTCAACAGTGAGAGTGTTCTTATTCTTTTTGGCGACTTCTTTAAAGAGAAACTCCACTTCCTTTCTAAGGCCATGAAGGTCAATGGGAAGCTTTTCAAACTCAACGGCCCCACTTTCAACTTTACTCAGATCAAGAATATCATTGAGAATGGTCAAGAGACCCTCCCCACAATTATTAATAGTCTCAATCATTTCCTTTTGTTCAGAAGTAAGCTTACTTTCACCAAGGAGAGAGGTCATCCCTAAAATACCATTCATCGGAGTTCTAATTTCGTGACTCATATTTGCAAGGAAGTCCGCCTTAGTTTTAGCGAGCTTTTGCGCATTTTCTTTTTCTTCTTCAAGATTGGCGCTAAGAACTTTAAATCTCTCTGCGGCCAAGGCTAATTGACCAATTTCATCTTTTCTCTCTTTGCCAGGAACCGATTGAGAGAAATCATTCTTAAGAAAATCATTGAAAGTTTCAGTAATCTGCGAAATAGCTCGGCCGATATTACGATTGTAGATAAAGATAATAAAAATCAGAAAGGGCACGAGAAAGGCAAGAACAAGATTGGCCTGAAGAGAGCTCTTCTCAATAGTCTCTCTACTTTGCTCTTTGGTCTCTTGAAGCCTTCTCAGAAAGAGAGACTCCAACTTATCGGCAAGAGTGGAGAGCTCTGTGGCATCACCACTCATCACCACATTAACAAGGGTGAGGTAATTTCTATTGGCAATCACTGCTTTATCAAAAATAAGGAGGTATTGATTAATGATTTTATGTTGGAGAAGCTTATCAAGCTCTCTAAAAGAGTTCATGGCCTCGCGCTTAGAGGAGAAATTTCGTTTAATAAGATAGTTGAGAGAATGGTAGTGTATTTGATTCCAAAGGGCGAGAAAACGGGAGAGCTTTGAGGAGGAGATCTTTTTGTTCTTAATAAAATCGAGTCCTCTATAGTAATTTTCTTTAAGTTTCACATCAATAAGTTGATCTTTCTTGCGGTGAAGTTCTTTAAGATTATTAATACTTTCTTCATAGCGTTTAAAGACCGCTTCGATATCACTAAAGATAATCTTGCTCTGCTCTTCTTGATTATCCTCTCTAAGTTCAGAGAAAGTTATCCTTATCTCTTTAAATTGCTTTTCAAGCTTTCTTAAAATAGCTTCTCCACCAGTTTGGCTATAAGCAAGAACGAGACGTTGAATATCAGATATACCCCGATTAATTTGCAAGGCCCGTGAGGAGGAACTTGAAGTATCAGTGAGAATGCCGACATTGCGGTCAATGGAAAGAAGCGCACTCTTCATCGAAAAGTACTGCAAGAGAAAGAGTGAAGCGACAAATCCAAGACCTAAAATGATCTTAAGTTTGATTGATAAATTAGGCATTTAACAACTCATACCACTTATCGAGGCTATAGTCATAATTATCCATCACCGTATTCCAAACAGCGATATTATTAAAACGCTGAACATAGCTCCCACCATCGCGAAAGGTTCCCTTAAGGGCGCACACTTTATCATCCGTTCCTCTGAGATTCTTTTGCGCCACTTTTCCTTCATACCAGTAATCCCACTCTTCCTTACTCATAAGAGCGCGACTACGCTCAGGATTTGAAATATAGTATCCCTGTCTCGCGATAAAAGCTCCTGGTTGTCCCGACAACCACCAGTTCATATATTTATAGGCAGCTTCTTTAGCTTCATTAGAGATTTTTGAAGACATACACATGACACCATACCAAGCACGATACCCTTCTTTTGGAGCGGCATAAGTAACAGGAACCCCACGGCCATTAATCGCCGAAACGCCCGGAGAG